>Ga0209758_1001422_pt1 | contig 28330 bp, 22 predicted proteins | sample AraplaMF_Col_mMF_FD_184258 | JGI IMG/M metagenome (GOLD analysis project Ga0209758, IMG submission 184258) | Arabidopsis root microbial communities from the University of North Carolina, USA - plate scrape MF_Col_mMF (SPAdes) (version 2) | ecosystem: Host-associated > Plants > Roots > Endosphere...
ACCGATTTCTCTTCGTACGCCACTGGCGCTTCTGCTCGTTTCACTGGGTGCGATTGCTGCCGTGTGGTGGTGGTTGGCGACGCCGATCACGCTCGCGCGCGCCCCGATCGACCCTGCCGACAAGGTCCAATGCGTCTCCTACGCGCCGTTCCGCGGCGAGCAGACGCCGCTGGAGGCGTGGACCCATATCGAGGCCGAGCAGATCGAGCAGGATCTGCGCCAGCTCAAGCAGATCACCGACTGCGTCCGCACCTATTCGATGGAGAACGGGCTCGACCAGGTCCCGGCGATCGCCGCCAGGGTCGGCGGGCTGAAAGTGCTGCAGGGCATCTGGCTCTCCAGCAACCGCACCAAGAACTACGAGCAGGCCGGGCTCGCCATCCGCCTCGCCAAGCAATTCCCCGACATCATCACCGCGCTCATCGTCGGCAACGAGGTGCTGCTGCGCGGCGAGATGACGACGGCGGACCTCGTCTCCCTCATCCGCCTGGTGAAGACGCAGGTCAGCATGCCCGTCACCTATGCCGACGTCTGGGAGTACTGGCTGAAGAACCGCGAGGTCTCCGACGCGGTCGACTTCGTCACGATCCACATCCTGCCCTATTGGGAGGATTTCCCGGTCAAGGCGAAGTTCGCCTCCGCCCATGTCGAGACGATCCGCGAGCGCATGGTGGTGGCGTTCCCCGGCAAGGAGATCCTGATCGGCGAGACCGGCTGGCCGAGCGAGGGGCGCATGCGCGACGCCGCGCTGCCGTCACGGACCAATCAGGCCCGCGTGGTCTCGGAAATCCTCGGCCTTGCCAAAGCGCACAAGTTTCGCGTCAATCTGATCGAGTCCTACGACCAGCCTTGGAAGCGCAAGCTGGAAGGCACCGTCGGCGGCTATTGGGGCCTGTACGATTCGGTGCGGCGGAGCCTGAAATATCCGCCGGGCGAGCCGATCAGCAATTTCCCGTACTGGAAATGGTACATGGGCGCGGGCATGGGCCTTGCCGTGCTGGTGTTCGCGGTCGCCATCATCACGCTGCGCCGGCGGCCGTGGACGCCGCGCTTCTCGGCCTGGCTCGGCGTCGGAATCTCGGCGACGACGGCGGGGAGTCTGCTCGGGATCGGCGCCGACAAGATGTATTACGAGAGCTACGGCATCGGCGGCTGGCTGCTCTGGGGCGCGTTGCTGCTTGCCGGCATCCTGTCGCCAATCTTCTGTTCGCAGGCCATGGTGATCGGCCGCAGCCTTCCGACTTTCCTCGACCTGCTCGGTCCGCGCGAGGGGCGCAAATGGTCGAAGCTCACCGCCGTTCTCGGCCTGACGCTGGCGGTGACCGCAGTGATCGCGGCCGCGACCGCGCTCGGCTTCGTGTTCGACCCGCGCTACAAGGATTTTCCCTACGCCGCGCTGACGATGGCGGTGGTGCCGTTCGCGCTGCTGATGCTGAACCGGCCGCAGATCGGCCAGCGTCCGATCGCGGAATCGGTGTTCGCGGGCGTGCTGGCGCTGTCGGCCGTCTTCGTGCTCTTCAACGAAGGCCGCGACAATTGGCAGTCGCTGTGGACCTGCACGATCTATCTGTTGTTCGCGCTCACGCTGTGGCGGGCGCGGGCCGAGCAAATCCAAGGATGAACAGGCCGATCGCAAGGCCCGACAGCACGACATTGTAGAGCACGATGCCGAGGCCGGCCGCGACGATGCCGACCGTGAGCAGCACGATCGACGGCCGCATCAGGTTCAGCGTCGCAACCACCAGCGCGACGATGCCGAACACCGAATTCTTGAACAGCACGGTCGAGACCGAGCGCGCCTTGCAGAGCAGCGTCTGAAGCCCGGCGTCGCAAGCGAGAGCGACCTGCGAGAGCTCGATCGCGAGGTAGCGCAGATAAAGCGCATAGCCGACGGACGCGAAGCCGACGACGATCAGGAACTGCACCTGGTAGGGCGTGAGGCGGAAGGGCTTTTTTGTCATGGCGGCAATATGGTCGCGATGGCGCGGGCAGGCAACAGGGCAGGCGATGTTTCTGTTGGTCCGGCTGGCTCAAGACGTGCGCGAGCAGCCGTCAAAGCCGCCGGAGGCGGGCGGCCAAACCTATTTCAGCCCCAGCCGGCGCTCGACCCAGCCGAGAACGAACAGCACGAGCAACGTCACCGCGATCGCAGCGCCGACGAGCAGCCAGGCGCCCAGCGCGCATGCGATTCCGAGACCTGCCGCGATCCAGACGGTCGCCGCGGTCGTGAGGCCGTGAACGGTTTTCGCCTTGCTGTCGTGCAGGATGACGCCGGCGCCAATGAAGCCGACGCCGGTCAGCACGCCTGTAACGACGCCCTGGATGACGCGGGAGATCGCATCCGGGTGGTCGCGCAAATTCTGGAACTCGATCACGGCGATCGACACCAGCGCCGAGCCGAGCGCCACGAGCGCGAGCGTCCGCATCCCCACCGGCTTGTCGTTCATGTCGCGGTCGATGCCGATCAGGAGGCCTGTTCCCGCCGCGACGAGAAGCCTCAGCACATCATCAAGTTCATTCATCGAAGCCCGGGAGTTTCGGAAGGCGAGGCCTGGAGCGCGCCGTGAATGAACGCAAACGGGCTGCAAAAGGACCCCTCAGGTCCTAGCGTCCGATCGCCGCATGCAAGAGGCTTTCGTCGGAGACGGGGCGTCCTATCGCCTGAAGAACGACGACAAGGTCGATGTCGCCGATGCGGTCTCCGGCTTCGCCGGCGCCGGCGCCTGCTGTGCCGCAGGAGCGGGCGCGGGCTCCTCGCGCTTGGAGCGTTTCGAAGTGTAGCTGCGGCGGCGCTGCGGCTTCTCGGGCTTGGCGCTGGGCGCGGGCGCCGTTTCGGCTTGCGGGGCCGCGTCCTGATTCTTCTCCGCGTTCTTCTCCTGAACCCTGTCTTGCGACTTCTCTTGTGCCTTGTCCTGGGGTTTGTCTTGCGCCTTTTCCGAGCCACGCATCGACAGGCGCTGGCCGTCGAACACGGTGGTCTCGCAGTGACGATTGCTCTCGGCAAGGCTCGCGCAGAATTTCGCGGCGGCGGCGGCATTGACGAGCGGGCCGGCACCGAGGCGGAGCTGCATGCCGAGCCCTGTCGTGCCTTCCTTGATCATGATGATCGGTCGCAGCGCTGCGATTTCCGGATTGGATTTGGTCACGCCGCGCCAGAGCGCGCGCAGGCCGTCGACCGAATTGGCGCCGCCGAGATCGATCGCGAAACGCGTCTGCTGAACCGCGATCGCGGGCGATTCGCTCTCGCTTGCCTCCGTTGGCTTGGCGGCTGCCACGACGGCTTCGGTCGGAGCGGGCGCCGGCTCGGCCTTCTTCTCGGCGGCCTTCTCGTTCGTCTCCGGCTGCATCAATTTCGACGCGGCCGGATCGGGCGGCGCCATGATCGACTTGGACGGGACCAGCGGAATGGTCGGCAACGCTGAATTCATCGCTGACGATTGCTGCACGAGCGAGGCGGCCGCGGCGGCCTGCGGCGGCGGCTCCTTTGCCGCTTCCTTTGGGGTGTCCTTGAGCGTGTCCTTGGCGGCCTCGGTGCGAGGCTTGTCGGCGGCGGAAGCAGGCGTCGACGCAACCGGCGCGACGCTGGGGGCTGCGGGCGCAGCATCCTGCGTCTTGCCGGCCTGCGGCGGCGGGGTGGTCTGCCTGGCGATCGCGCCGGTGACGGAATCGAGCCCTTGCTCCAGTACGGTGACGCGCGAATACAGCCGGTCGCGATCCGTATTCAGCGTCTCGATAGCGGCCGTGAGCCGGCGGGCCTCGTTCTGGCTCTCCCTGGTGAGCATCTGGATGCGGTCAGCCTGGCGCGCCAGATCGGCGGAAGCAACCTGGTCGCGCCGCCAGCCGAGCTGGGCCTGATTGGCCAGCACCGCGATGGTGACGGCGCCCACGGCCGCCACGCCCCACGAGCCCAGACGCCACATCAGGCGGCGATCGAACGCGCTTTCCTCGGCCAAGAGTCCGGAGAACAGTCCGCCGGTCTCCTTGGCGCCGAAGGCATCCGCCAGTGGGTCGGAATCCTTTGCCATGAACGTTAAGTGCCCAGCCCCGAAGCTTCCCCGAATCAATCAAGGAACATTAACAGGAAATGCGTGCCGCACTTGAATTCCGGGCGTTTGCGGGGGTAGCAAGGCGGCAGCTCTTGAGGGCGGCCCGCCTGCCGCGCCATTTGATTCGGCCGAACCGACAGGATTTCGATGACCGCCCGTTCCAGCCTCACGATCGTGCTCGCCGCCGGCGAAGGCACGCGCATGCGCTCGAGCCTGCCGAAAGTGCTGCATCCGGTCGCTCACCAGACGCTGCTGGCCCACGTGCTCGGCGCGGCGCCGAAGGGAACCGGCAGCTCGCTCGCGGTCGTGATCGGTCCCGACCACCAGGCGGTCGCGGACGAGGCGAAGCGCATCCGGCCCGACGCGCTCACCTTCGTGCAGGCCGAGCGGCTCGGCACCGCGCATGCGGTGCTGGCGGCGCGCGAGGCCATTGCGCGCGGCGCCGATGATCTGCTGATTGCCTTCGGCGATACGCCGCTGATCTCGGCCGAGACTTTTGCGCGGCTGCGCGCGCCGCTCGCCAGGGGCGCTGCGATCGCCGCGCTCGGCTTCCGCGCCGCCGATCCCGCCGGCTACGGCCGCTTCATCGTCGAGGGCGAACGCCTGGTCGCGATCCGCGAGCAGGCCGATGCAAGCGCCGACGAGCGCAAGATCGATCTGTGCAATGCCGGCGTGATGGCGATCGACGGGCGCCGGGCGCTTCAAATCCTCGGGCAGATCGGCAATGCCAATTCCAAGGGCGAATATTATCTGACCGACGCGGTCGAGATCGTCCGCGAGCAGGGATGGGAGTCCGTCGTGATCGAGACCAGCGAGGACGAGGTGCGCGGCATCAACACCAAGGCACAGCTCGCCGAGGCCGAAGCCGTGATGCAGACGCGCTTGCGCAAGGCGGCGATGGAAGCCGGCGTCACCCTGATCGCGCCGGAGACGGTTTATCTCGCCGTCGACACCGTGTTCGGCAAGGACGTGACCATCGAGCCGTTCGTGGTGATCGGCCCTGGCGTCTCGATCGCCGACGGCGCCGTGATCCATTCCTTTTCGCACATCGTGCAGACGACGCTGGGCAAGAACGTCTCGATCGGCCCCTTTGCGCGGCTTCGGCCCGGCACCTCGCTCGGCGACGGCGCGCGGATCGGCAATTTCGTGGAGACCAAGGCGGCGACGCTGGAGGCCGGCGTCAAGGTCAACCATCTCTCCTATATCGGCGATACCACGGTCGGCGCCAATGCCAACATCGGCGCCGGCACCGTCACCTGCAACTACGACGGCCTCAAGAAGCACAAGACCGTGATCGGGCAGGGCGCGTTCGTCGGCACCAATTCTTCGCTGGTCGCGCCGGTCAGAATCGGCAACGGAGCCTATATCGGATCGGGCTCGGTGATCACGCGCGACGTGCCCGATGACGCCATGGCGCTGGAGCGCAACCAGCAGACCATCCGGGAAGGCGGCGCGGCGCGTTTTCGCGAGGTGAAGACGGGCGGCAAGAAGCCGGAGAAATGAGATTTCCGCTATTCGTCGTCGGCGAATTCGGAGAAGATCGCGCGGGTCAGACGCCAGCCGCGCGGCTTGGCGCGCTTGACCGGCTCGCCTTCGGGATGCTTCATGAAGACGGGCTTGCTTTCCTTGCCGCGCTGGGGCGGCGGCCAATGTGCGAGATGCGTGCCCGTGGTCTCGCTGGCACGCAAGTACGTCGATGACAGACCTTTGCGGTCGGACGAGCCTTTCATGGCCTCACTCTCCTGAGCCGGAATCGTTGGTCAAACATGTTGACAACAAGTTAACGCGCACGGTTTAAGGCCGGCCAATTCGACGCAGGAGAAGCTCAGGTTGCGGTCCGTGCTGTCTCAATCCGCAATAAATATTGAGTATCTGGTTGCTTCTGAATTTCGCTAAAAACCGGACGTGTCGTTTAGGCGATTTTTCGACGATTTGGGGGATAGTGATCCGCATGTGCGGGATTGTCGGCATTCTCGGGCGCGGGCCGGTTGCAGAGCAGCTGGTGGATTCGCTCAAACGTCTTGAATATCGCGGTTACGACTCAGCGGGGGTCGCGACGCTCGAAGGCGGGCACCTCGAGCGCCGCCGCGCCGAGGGCAAGCTGAAGAACCTGGAGAAGCGGCTCGAAGCCGAGCCGCTGAAGGGCACCACCGGCATCGGCCACACCCGCTGGGCCACCCACGGCAAGCCGACCGTCAACAACGCCCATCCGCACGCGACCGAGCGCGTCGCCGTGGTCCACAACGGCATCATCGAGAACTTCCGCGAGCTGCGCGAGGAGCTCGAGAAGAAAGGCGCGGTGTTCAACACCGAGACCGACACCGAGATCGTGCTGCATCTGGTCGACGATCTCTTGACGCGCGGCAACAAGCCGGTGGAAGCGGTGAAGCTGGCGCTGGGGCGTCTGCGTGGCGCCTTCGCCCTCGGCTTCATCTTCGCCGGCGACAACGATCTCTTGATCGGCGCCCGCAATGGTCCGCCGCTTGCGATCGGTTACGGCGACGGCGAGATGTATCTCGGCTCCGACGCCATCGCGCTCGGCCCGTTCACCGACACGATCAGCTATCTCGAGGACGGCGACTGGGTCGTGCTGACCCGCAAGAGCGCTTCGATTTTCGACAAGGACGGCAACGCCGTCCAGCGCGACAAGATCAAGCACGCCGCCTCGACCTCGCTGGTCGACAAGGCCAATTACCGCCACTTCATGGCCAAGGAGATCCACGAGCAGCCGGAAGTGGTCGGCCACACGCTGGCGCGCTACGTCGACATGGCGAGCGAGCGCGTCTCGCTGCCGGTCAAGCTGCCGTTCGACTTCAGGAACGTCCAGCGCATCAACATCACGGCGTGCGGTACCGCGAGCTATGCCGGCTTCGTCGCAAAATACTGGTTCGAGCGCTTTGCCCGCCTGCCGGTCGAGGTCGATGTCGCTTCCGAATTCCGCTACCGCGAGGCGCCGCTGCGCAAGGGCGATCTCGCCATCTTCATCTCGCAGTCGGGCGAGACCGCGGACACGCTGGCGGCGCTGCGCTATGCCAAGGCCGAGGGCGTGCACACCATTGCCGTCGTCAACGTGCCGACCTCGACGATCGCGCGTGAGAGCGAGACCGTGCTGCAAACGCTGGCCGGCCCCGAGATCGGCGTCGCCTCGACCAAGGCCTTCACCTGTCAGCTCATGGTGCTGGCCAATCTTGCGATCGCGGCCGGCAAGGCGCGCGGCGAATTGTCCGACGAGGACGAGACCAAGCTGGTTCACGGCCTGGTCGAGATTCCGCGCCTGATGGCAGACGCGCTCACCACCGAGCCTCAGATCGAGAAGCTCGCGCACCGGATCGCCAAGTCGCGCGACGTGCTCTATCTCGGCCGCGGCACCAGCTTTCCGCTCGCGCTGGAAGGCGCGCTGAAGCTGAAGGAAATCTCCTACATCCACGCCGAGGGCTATGCCGCCGGCGAGCTCAAGCATGGACCGATCGCGCTGATCGACGAGACCATGCCCGTCGTCGTCATCGCGCCTTACGACCGGGTGTTCGAGAAGACCGTCTCCAACATGCAGGAGGTCGCCGCCCGCGGCGGCAACATCATCCTGATGACGGACGCCAAGGGCGCGGAAGAGGCGACCGTCGAGTCCCTCGTCACCATCGTCATGCCCGATATGGCGGCGGCGTTCACGCCAATGGTCTATGCCGTCCCGGTGCAGCTGCTCGCCTATCACACGGCTGTCGTGATGGGCACCGACGTCGACCAGCCGCGCAACCTCGCGAAATCGGTGACCGTGGAATAGGCAGGCGGGATATCGGCCGGTCGTGGTCTTCCAAAATCTGCTAGAAGACCCTAGCTTGTATGCTGCGACCGACCTGGAACCCGAATGACCCCCCGCGACGACGCGCCTGCGCCTCTTGATCCCGTCCCGGAACCGCATACCGGCCTGATGGGCCGCTTCCGCAATTATTTTCTGACCGGCCTCGTCGTCACAGGGCCGATCGCGATCACGCTGTACCTGGTCTGGTGGTTCGTCACCTGGGTCGATGGCGTGGTGCGGCCGTTCGTCCCGCTCGCCTACCGGCCGGAAACCTATCTGCCGTATGTCGTTCCCGGCTGGGGACTGGTTGTCGCATTCTTCACGCTGACGCTGGTCGGCTTCCTCGCGGCCAATCTGATCGGCCGCACCTTGGTCGATGTCGGCGAAACGCTCCTCGGCCGGATTCCAGCCGTGCGCGCCATCTACCGCGGCCTGAAGCAAGTGTTCGAGACGCTGTTCTCGGGCAAGGGCTCGAGCTTCCGGAAGGTGGGCCTGGTCGAGTTTCCCTCGCCGGGCATGTGGTCGATCGTGCTGATCTCGCAATCGCCGAATGAAGAGGTCGCGCGCAGCTTGCCGGGGCAGGAGGAGCACGTCTCGGTGTTCCTGCCGTGCTCGCCGAACCCGACCACCGGGTTCTTCTTTTACGTGCCCAAGAGCAAGATCGTCGAAGTCGATATGAGCACGGAGGATGCCGCGACACTGATCATGTCGGCCGGCGTGGTGCAGCCGGGCTCGGCGCCCGATCCGAAGAAGGCCGCGGCACTCGCGGGCATGGCGAACGCCGCGCGCATCGCCAATGCGTCGGCGATGCAGCCCGAGCCTGCGAAGGTGGAGTAGAGCCATTCCGTTGCGGGATGGCGTCGGTCACGCGCGCGTTGGCATCCTCTGCTAGTCTCCCGTCGAGCCGAGCGCCTCGCTCGGCGTTCGATCTGGAGTGCATGATGTCCAAGACCATTGCGATCCTCGCGCCCGGCGCCATGGGCAGCGCCGTCGCCCGCCGCCTCAGCGAGCATGGCGCGCGTGTGCTGACGTCCCTGACCGGGCGGAGTGAGGCGACGCGCAAACGCGCGGCAGATTCCGGCATGATCGGTGCCGATGACGATGCGATCGCTGGCTCCGACATCATTCTTTCGATCGTGCCGCCCGGGGAAGCCGTCGCGCTGGCCAAACGGCTGGCGGCGCTGATCGTCAGGCGCGAGCACAAGCCAATCGTGGTGGATTGCAACGCCGTCAACGTCGACACCGTGCGTGGGATCGAGGAGATCATCGGCTCGGCGCAGGCGCCGTTCGTCGATGCCGGCATCATCGGCTTTCCGCCGCAGCCAGGCGGCAAAAGTCCTGCGTTCTACGTGTCCGGCGAGCACGCCAAGGACGTCGCCGTGCTGAAGGATTTCGGGCTCGACGTGCGGATCGTCGACGGCCCGGTCGGCGCCGCCTCGGCGCTGAAGATGTCCTATGCCGGCATCGTCAAGGGCCTCGCCGGCATCGGCTCGGCCATGGTGATCGCGGCAACCAAGGCGGGCGCCGCCGATGCGCTGCGCGACGAGCTGGCACTGAGCCAGCCCGCGATCCTGGCGCGGCTCGAGGTCGCGCTGCCGGACATGATTCCGAAAGCCTATCGCTGGGTCGCGGAAATGCGGGAGATCTCCGGTTTCCTCGGCCCCGATCATCCGGCCAGCCAGATCTACGAGGGTTTTGCGCGCTGGTTCGAGCATCTGGCGGATGATGCGAAAGGCGAGGCGGTGGATGCCACGTTGCTGAAGGCGTTTGCCGCGGGGAACGCGCGGAAGAAGACCTGACGTACCCACGTTCGCTCCCGCAAGGTTTGCAGTTGCGGTGTGCGGGTCTCTATCCACACGTCATTGCGAGCGCAGTGAAGCACTCCAGAGTTCCTCCGCGGAAAGATTCTGGATTGCTTCGCTGCGCTCGCAATGACGGGGAGGAGACGCTGCGGAGCCCATCTGCTATTGTGTTTGCGGTTCTTCTGAGACGGGAGTTCGAATGAGAGTGCTGGTGATCGGCGCTGGCGCGCTCGGCGGCTATTATGGAGCTTGCCTGGTTCGAGCAGGCCGCGACGTGACCTTCCTGGTGCGCGGGACGCGGGCGGAGCAATTGCGCCGGGACGGACTAAAGGTCGTGAGCCCACACGGCGACTTCGCCGTCCAGCCGAAGCTTGTCATGGCCAACGATCTCGAGGAGCCATTCGATGTCGTGCTCGTCGGCGTGAAAGCCTACTCGCTCGACGATGCGATGAGCCAGTTTGCGCCAGCCGTCGGTACCGGCACGATGATCCTTCCGATCCTGAACGGGTTGAAACATCTCGACGCGCTTACCGCAAGGTTCGGCGCGAGATGCGTCCTCGGCGGACTTGCGAATGTCAGTGCCGGGCTCGATGCGGAGGGCCGGGTCGTTCAGTTCATGGCCAATCAGACGATCGTCTTCGGCGAGATCGAGGGAGCACTGAGCGAACGTGCGCTCGCATTGGAGACGCTGCTCCAGGTCCCCGGCATCGACGTGCGCGCCAGCGAGGCGATCACGCACGACATGTGGGAGAAGTTCGTTCAACTCTCGACGATCGCGGGCATCACCTGCCTGATGCGTGCAAGCATCGGCGACATCCTGGCCGTGCCCAACGGCGAGCAGTCCATCTTCCGCCTTTTCGCGGAATGCTGCGCCGTTGCGACGGCATCGGGATATGAGCCGCGTGCGCCGTTCATCGAGTTCGACCGCAAGCTGTTCACGACCCTGGATTCTCCGCTGAAGGCCTCGATGCTGCGCGACATCGAGCGCGGCTCGGTCACCGAGTCCGAACATATCCTCGGCGATATGGCGAACCGGGCCCGTACCCTGGGCATCGAGACGCCGCTATTGGATCTCGCCCGCGCGCATGTTGCGGCCTACGAGGTTGGGCGACGAAGGGCCGCAAGCTAACCCGCCCCGATCAGCGGGATCGCCTCGTCGCGTTCGTAGAGATACAGCAGGCACCGCAGCGCCTCGCCGCGCTCGCCCTTCAGCTTCGGATCGTCCTTCAGGATGCGCAGCGCCTCGTCTCTCGCCTGGGCGATGAGCTGGCCGTGAACCTCCGGGCGTGCGATGCGGTAGCCGGGCAGGCCGCTCTGGCGCACACCCAGCACGTCGCCTTCGCCGCGCAGCTTCAAATCTTCCTCGGCGATGCGGAAACCGTCGGTGGTCTCGCGGATCACCTTCAGCCGGGCCTTCGACATCTCGCCGAGCGGCTCCGAATAGAGCAGGATGCAGGTCGAGGCCTCCGAGCCGCGGCCGATGCGGCCACGCAGCTGGTGCAGCTGGGCGAGGCCAAAGCGCTCGGCGTTCTCGATCACCATGATGGTGGCGGCGGGCACGTCGACGCCGACCTCGACCACCGTGGTCGCGACCAGGAGCCCGATCTCGTGGGCGGCGAACTGGCCCATGACGCGGTCTTTTTCCGTACCCTTCATCTGGCCGTGGACGAGGCCGACACGATCGCCGAAACGCTTTTGCAGGCTTTCGAAACGCCTGGTCGCGTTGGTGAGGTGTTCGGTGCCCTCGGCCTCGGACTCCTCCACCAGCGGGCAGATCCAGTAGACCAGTTTTCCCGATTGCAAGGCACGGCCGACGCCGTCCATGACCTCGCCGAGCCGGCTCATGGCGACGGCGCGGGTGTCGATCGGCTGGCGGCCGGCGGGTTTCTCGCGCAGCTCGGAGATGTCCATATCGCCGAAATAGGTCAGCACCAGCGTGCGCGGGATCGGGGTGGCGCTGAGCACCAGCACGTCGACGGCTTCGCCCTTGGAGGTGAGCGCGAGCCGCTCGCGCACGCCGAAGCGGTGCTGCTCGTCGACGATGGCGAGCGCGAGGTCGTGGTAGGTCACATCGTCCTGGATCAGCGCATGGGTGCCGACGAGCAGGTCGATCTCGCCTGCCGCGAGCTGCGTGATGATCTCGCGCCGTTCCTTGCCTTTCTCGCGGCCGGTGAGGATCGCAACCCGCATGCCGGCACGCTCGGCGAGCGGGGCGATGGTCTTGATGTGCTGACGCGCCAGGATTTCGGTCGGCGCCATCAGCGCGGCCTGCTTGCCGACCTCCGCGACCGCGGCGGCCGCGAGCAGCGCCACGACGGTCTTGCCCGAGCCGACGTCGCCCTGGAGCAGGCGCAGCATGCGGACGGGTTGCTTCAGATCCTCGGCGATGGCCGCCGCAGCGCTGCGCTGGGATGGCGTGAGCGCGTAAGGAAGGGCGTCGATGATCTTGTTGCGCAGATGTCCGTCGCCGGCATTGCGGACGCCGGCGGGGCGGCGCAGCTGCGCGCGGATCAGGGCGAGCGCGAGCTGGCCGGCCAGCAACTCGTCAAAGGCGAGGCGCGACCAGAACGGCTGGTCGGGCAGGATGTCCGTCAGCTCGACCGGCTGGTGCACCCGGGTGAGCGCTTCGGCGATCGGCGGGAAGTGGCAGCGCCGCAGCACCTCCGGTCTGATCCATTCGGGCAGCGCCGGCAGCTTCTGCAGCGCCTGCGCGATCGCCCGGCGGAGCGAGCCGAGTGCGAGGCCCTCCGTCAGCGGATAGACCGGATCGATGCCCGAGAGCTTGGCGATCGCTTCCTCGTCCAGCACGCGGTCGGGATGCACGATCTGCGGGATACCGTCATACATCTGGAGCGTGCCGGAGACGTAGCGCTTCTCGCCGACCGGCAGCAGCTTCTCGACATAGCCCGGCTTGGCGCGGAAGAAGGTCAGCACGACGTCACCGGTGTCGTCGCTGGCATAGACCAGATACGGCGCGCGCGCGTTGCGCGGCGGAGGCGGGCGATGACGGTCGACAATGACCTCCAGCGTCACCATGGTTCCCTGCACCGCGTCGCGGATCTTTGGCCGCGCCCGGCGGTCGATCACCTGGCTCGGCAGATGCAGCAGGAGATCGACCAGCCGCGGCGTCTCGCTGCGGCTGAGCAGGTACTGCAGCAGCTTGTCCTGCTTCGGACCGACGCCGGGCAGGCTGGTCACGGCGGCAAACAGCGGATTGAGCAGGCTGGGGCGCATCAGTGGAATCTAAGATTGTTCCTGGCCGTCATGCCCGGCTTTATGCCGGGCATCCACGTCTTTTTTGCAGCCCCACGTGGATGGCCGGGACGAGCCCGGCCATGACGGACGGGATGAGCGACTTGTCGCAACAAAGGGCTGACACGGCCACCCCGAGTGGCTATATCACCCCGGCCCGGCACGTCCGGGCTTTCTGCGTTTGACTGGATTTGAGACATGACGGGAACGACACGATCGAGCAGCGGGCTGGACGATCGCCGCAAGCGGCTTTTGTTCCGCTGCTGGCACCGCGGCACGCGCGAGATGGACCTGATCCTCGGCAGCTTCGCGGATGCCGAGATCGGCAATCTGTCCGACGCCGAACTCGGCGAGCTCGAGCGCCTGCTCGAGGTCAACGATCCCGATCTCTATGCCGCCATCACCGCCGACAAGGTCCTGCCGGCTGATGTCACCGGCGCGCTGTTCGCCCGTATCAAGGCGTTTCCGATCGCGGACGGCAACGTATGAAGCAGGGGATGAAATCGCCGGCCGAGCTGCTGACGCCCGGCCGCGCGCTGACGCTCGCCAATGTCGCCGAGGGGGCCGAAGGCCTCGTCGTCTCGGATCTCGCCCGCGCGATCGCGGCGCGGCCGAAGAAGCCGGCCGTCAGCCTTGCCGTGGTCTGCCGCGACGGTCCGCGCATGCAGCAGCTCGAACGTGCGCTGCAGTTCTTCGCCCCCGATCTGCCGGTGCTGACCTTCCCGGCCTGGGACTGCCAGCCCTACGACCGCGTCTCGCCGCATGGCGGCATTTTGGCGCAACGCCTGACCACGCTGGCCCGGCTTGCCTCGCTCACCGGCAGCGACAAGCCGCTGATCGTGCTGACCACGGTGAATGCCGCCGTGCAGCGCGTGCCCGCGCGGGAGCTGGTCGCGGCGCAGGCGCTGTCGGTGGCCCCCGGCAACGTCGTGCCGATGGACACCATCGTCGCCTGGCTCGAGCACAACGGCTACAACCGCTCCTCGACCGTGCGCGAGCCCGGCGAATATGCCGTCCGCGGCGGCATCCTCGATCTGTTTCCGGCCGGCCTCGAGCAGCCGGTCCGCTTCGATTTCTTCGGCGACAGCCTGGAATCGATCCGCTCCTTCGACGCCGAGACCCAGCGCACGCTGCTCGATATGCGCTCGCTCGACCTCGTGCCGGTCTCGGAATTCCAGCTCGTGACCGACACCATCCGCCGTTTCCGCATGGGCTACGTTGCCGAGTTCGGCGCGCCCGAGCGCGACGATGCGCTGTATGAGGCGGTCAGCGAGGGCCGCCGCCATCCCGGCATGGAGCACTGGCTGCCGCTGTTCCAGGACCGCATGGACACGCTGTTCGACTATCTGCAAGGCGCGCCGATCGCGATCGAGCCGCAGGCCGAGGACGCCGTCCGCGAGCGCTTCAAGCAGATCCAGGACTATTACGAGGCCCGGCGCGATGCGATGGAGCATCCCGGGGGCGGCGCGATCTACAAGCCGCTGCCGCCGGACCGGCTTTATCTCACCAGCGGGGAATGGGCCGAGCGCGAGAGCGGCATGCCGCTGGTACGGTTGACGCAGTTCTCGGTTCCGGCTGACGGGACGAGTGTCGTCGACGCCGGTGCGCGCAAGGGCCGCGACTTCGCGCCGGAGCGCAACGATACCAAAGTCAACGTGTTCGAATCCGTGGTCGGCCACGTCATGGCGCTGCAGGCACAGCGCAAGAAGGTGGTGATCGCGCTGTGGAGCGAAGGCTCGCGCGACCGCATGACCTCGATGCTGCGCGACCACAAGCTGGCCCACACCACCAGCGTCAACTCCTGGCGCACCGTGCAGGCAACCCCGCGCAACGAGACCATGCTCGCGGTGCTTGGCCTCGAGAGCGGTTTCGAGACCGACGAGATCGCCGTCATCAGCGAGCAGGACATCCTCGGCGACCGCCTGGTGCGGCCGCGCAAGGCGAGCCGCAAGCTCGACAATTTCATCTCGGAGGTGACGAGCCTTGCCGCCGGCGACATCGTCGTCCATGTCGACCACGGCATCGGCCGCTTCATCGGCCTGCAAACGCTCGACGTCGCCGGCGCGCCGCACGACTGTCTCGAGCTGCATTATGCCGCCGAAACCAAACTGTTCCTGCCGGTCGAGAATATCGAGCTGCTGTCGCGTTACGGCTCGGACCAGACCAATGTCGAGCTGGATCGCCTGGGCGGCGGCGGCTGGCAGACCCGCAAGGCGAAACTCAAGAACCGCATCCGCGAGATCGCGGGCGAATTGATCAAGATCGCGGCCGCGCGCCAGCTGCACGAGGCGCCCAAGCTCCCGGTGCAGCCCGGCCTCTACGACGAGTTCTGCGCACGCTTCCCCTATGACGAGACCGAGGACCAGCTAGGGGCCATCGAAGCCACGCTGAAGGACCTCGAACTCGGCCGTCCGATGGATCGGCTGATTTGCGGCGACGTCGGTTTCGGCAAGACCGAGGTGGCCTTGCGCGCGGCGTTTGCCGTGGCGCTCGAGGGCAAGCAGGTTGCTGTCGTGGTGCCGACCACGCTGCTGGCGCGCCAGCACGCAAAGACCTTCGCCGAGCGCTTCAAGGGCTTTCCGATCAACGTCGCGCAGGCTTCGCGGCTGATCGCGACCAAGGAGCTGAACCAGGTCAAGAAGGGCATCGCCGACGGCTCGGTCGATATCGTCGTCGGCACCCACGCGCTACTTGGCAAGGCGATCAAGTTCCGCGACCTCGGCCTCGTGATCGTCGACGAGGAGCAGCACTTTGGCGTCACGCACAAGGAGCGGCTGAAGGCGCTGCGCGCCGAGGTGCACGTGCTGACGCTGTCGGCCACGCCGATCCCGCGCACGCTGCAACTCGCGCTCACCGGCGTGCGCGAGCTCTCGATCATCGCGTCGCCCCCCGTGGACCGGCTCGCGGTGCGCACCTTCGTCGCTCCGCACGATCCCTTGATGATCCGCGAGGCATTGTTGCGCGAGCGCTATCGCGGCGGCCAGGCGTTCTACGTGGTGCCGCGGATCGACGACCTCGCCGAGGTCAAGGATTTCCTCGACAAGAACGTGCCGGAAATGAAGGTCGCGGTCGCGCACGGCCAGATGCCGCCCGCCGTGATCGAGGACATCATGACCGCGTTCTACGACGGCAAGTTCGACATCCTGCTGTCGACCACGATCGTGGAATCCGGCCTCGACATTCCCAACGCCAACACCCTCATCGTGCACCGCGCCGACATGTTCGGCCTCGCCCAGCTCTATCAGCTGCGCGGCCGGGTCGGGCGCTCCAAGCTGCGGGCCTATGCGCTGTTCACGCTGCCGGCGCAGCAGAAGATCACGGCGCAGGCCGAGCGCCGGCTCACCGTGCTGCAATCGCTGGAGACGCTCGGCGCCGGCTTCCAGCTCGCCTCGCACGACCTCGACATCCGCGGCGCCGGCAACCTGCTCGGTGAGGAGCAGTCCGGCCACATCAAGGAGGTCGGCTTCGAGCTCTATCAGTCGATGCTGGAGGAGGCGATTGTCAACCTCAAGGCCGGCGTCTCCGAGCCCGCCGCCGACCGCTGGTCGCCGCAGATCACGATCGGCATGCCCGTGCTGATTCCGGAGGACTATGTCGGCGATCTCTCGGTGCGGCTGTCGCTGTACCGGCGCCTCGCCGATCTCGACACCGAGGAGGAGATCGAGAACTTCGGCGCCGAGATGCGCGACCGCTTCGGCGTGCTGCCGGACGAGGTGCGCTACCTGTTCAAGGTCGCCGCGATCAAGGCGTTCTGCCGTAGGGCCAATGTCGAGAAGATCGACGCCGGCCCGAAGGGCGCCGTCATCGTCTTCCGCGACAATTCCTTCGCCCATCCCGACCGCCTCGTCAGCTTCATCCGCAGCCACGGCCAGGCCGCCAAGGTGCGCCCCGACATGAAGGTGGTGTTCCTGCAGGACTGGGAAACCCCGGAGGAGCGCCTGGCCGGCACGACGGAGATCATGCGGCAATTGGCGCAGCTCGCGGAGAGCAAGAAGGCAGCGTGAGCGCTCTTTGTGTCCCGGACAAGCGCAGCGAAGCGGAGCGCAGAGCCGGGACCCAGTTCTTTCTTAGCCGCGACGATGGGCCCCGGTTCTGCAGCGCACCGCGAAGGGCGCTGCGCTGCGCCCGGGGCACGAGATCTTACGACGCCGCCCTTGACGCATCCGCTGACAGCCGCGCCAGCAACGACCGTGCCGTATCCGACGGCGACAGCGAGTCCACGCTGACCACGGGGTCGCTGCGCATCTCGTGCTTGCCGTTCGAAGTGTGCCGCATCACCGCCGACAGGCGGCGGGCGATCATATGCGCGGTGCGGAAGTCGGTCTCGGCGAACACGACGATGACCGAGCCATCCTTCTGCGCCACGCCGAAATCCATCTGCCGCATCAGGCGGCTGAGGATGCGCGCGGCGTCGAGCTGGGCGCGGGAATTGCCGGGGTCGAAGGCGAAACGCGCGACGGACAAACCGCCGCCGCGGGTCAGCGTCTGCTCGACCGCCTTGGCAAAATCGCGGGCGAAGGCTTCCACGGTGAGCAGGCCGCTGCGCGGGTCGAGCCAGCCGCCGGCATCGATCGAGCGCAGCGTGCGGCTCAATTGGGCTTCCATCGCGTGCTGGCGGATCAGGGGCAACGCATTGGCCGCGACCTTGGCCGGCTCGCCAGGGATCAGCTCGAGATTTGGCAAATCGTAAGTCTGCGTCAGCTGATGCGCGGTGACGATCACCGGCAGGCTGCGGAAGCGGGTGTCCTCGGCGAGCACAGTGAGAAAGGCATCGGTGACGCGCGCGGTAAAACCCTCGGCAAGGACCACGCCGTCGAGGTCGCGGGTGTTGAGGTGCTTCGCGGCGGCCTCGATCGAGAGCGCGCCGACGACGCCGACGCGTTCGCCGAGCGCGACGGACAACGCGGGGTAGGCGGCGCCGCGGCCGATCAGCAGCACGGTGGCATCGCGGGCGGGATCACCTTGCGGCAGCGCGACTTTCACTTCGGGCAGCCGGCGCAGCACGGTGGCATGGAGCGTGCGCACGCGCAGTGCGGCGCGAAGCCGTGCGATCAGGCGGTCGGGATTGCCGCCGCGCGAGGAGAAGGGCAGGGCGTTGTGAGGCAGCGTGCCCGCCGCATCCACGGCGACAAAAGGAAGATAAGGCGATTGCTCGGCGACCTTCCTTGCCAGCGCAGCCATATGCGGCTCGTGTCCGCCATGCATCGCAGCAAGAATGGCCGCTGGCTGCACCTCTTCGACCGCGCGTGCCGCGCTGGCCCAGTCGGTATCGACCACGGGAAACAGCCGGGCCTCGTCCAGCGCCGCAACGAAGGGCGGCCGATCGGCATTGGACACAAAGAGGATCGGGCCCGCCTGGGACATTGGGAAACTCTGATGACGCAACAGATGCCGCGCAATCTAGTTCGGCCGCCTTAATGCGGCGTCAACATATCCGGCGAAACTGCGCCTAGACCGGCCCGGAACGATCGCGAAAAGCTTCGACCATCAGAGGGTTAAGCCCGAGCTCGCTGAGCGCCTCGCGGGCGCGGGCATTATCCTGGGCGCGTCCGGCCAGCCTGTGACCGGAAAGCCGGTCGGGCAGCGCGGTGAGGAGGGCGCCCTGGCCGAGCCGGCGGGCCCATTCCTGCAAATCGTTGGAGAGGAAGCGGTAGCCGCCGACGGCCACGATGCCGGAGGGGGGCGCGGTGATGCAGATTGCGCCGCTCGGGCGGTCGAGCCGCGCGGCATAGCCGGTGTCGACATAGTCGCGCGGCGGCTGCGCCGTCAGGGTTTCACCGACCGGCTGCGGCGGGGCATAGGCCGCAATCGGCACCATCGCGCCGCGCAGGCCGAGCGTACCCTTCGGCGTCAGCAGGATTTCGCCGGCGATGGAGGAACCGGACTGCTCACGCGGGGCGCCGTGCGGCCCGGGCATCACCGCAACCGGCATGCCGTCCTCGCCGCGGCGGGCACCGAACAGGCCGGCCTCGCCGAACAGATAGACGTCGGTCAGCGGCGCATGCGGGGCGATCCAGGCATCGCTCGCTGCCACCTGCTCGGGCGCGCGCCACAGGCCGATGACGTTGCGCAAGGACGGCATCCGCGCCGCCAGGTCGGAATCGCCGAGCCGCAAGGCCAGCTGCGCCGGCGCGATCAGCACCTCACAGCCATGCTCGTTGATCTGCTGCTCCAGCACCTCGATCTCGAAGGGATGATGCAGCGCCAGGGCGCCGCCGGAGAGCAGCCAAACCGCGAGCGAGGAGGCGAGGCCGGCGAGCGACATCGGCGCGAACGCCGCCATCAATGTCGCGCCCTGCCGGATGTCGGCTTCCAGCGACATCGCGAGCCCGCCGGCGATCAAGCTGAAATGCGGCCGCGGCACCGGACGAAAGCCTTCCGCGGTGACGTCGAAGGAGATCATCGCCGCCTTGCGGCCGTCCTGGATCACGGCGCGCGTGGTCCCTGGCGGACGCGCCAGCACGTCGTCGAGCGACGCCATGCCTTCGGGCAGGTCGGTACCGAAGCCGCAGACGTGACGGATCGAGAAGGCCTCGGCGGCCGCATGCATCGCGAGGTCGGCATAGCTCGTGCCGTCGACCTTGCTCATGGTGACGATGGCACGGGCCGCGGTGCGGTTGAGCGCGGCGGTCAGCTCCGCATGGCGCCACAAGAGCGGCAGCACGGCGACGACGAGGCCGGCGCGATGGGCGGCGAGCACCGTCAGCACGAACTCGATCGTGTTGGGCAGCTGGATCGCGATGACAGAGTTGGCCGGCAAGCCCGATTCAACGAAATGTGCCGACAGCGCCTCGATGGCGGTGTCGACCTCGGCATAGGTCATCCGCCGCGGCTGGTGCCCGGTGATGCGTGCCTTGTTGAGGGGATCGAGCAAAGCGAGCGCATGCGGCTGCCGGATCAGCGTGCGCTGAAACAGCGTGTCGAGCGTCGGCGATATTGCTGGCTGGTTCACGGCGTCACTTTGCTTGAGTGGCTTGCTTCTGCCCCTTCGCCCACCAGGTCTCCGGCAAATAGCCTGAGAGCGAGGTAGCCTTGGGCCGTTCTATCCGATTCCAGCGCGCGATCCATTGCTCGGATACGTTAAACAGAGGGATTGTGTAGAAGCCCGAGATCAGAGCGCGGTCGAGCGCCCGCACCGACGAGACGAAATCCGTATGTTCACGGGCCTCGAGCAGGGCGGCGATCATGGCATCGACCGCCGGATCCCTGGCGCCCATGTAGTTGCGGGTCCCCGGATTGTCCGCGGCCGCGCTGCCCCAGTAGAAATATTGCTCGTTGCCGGGCGACAGCGACTGGTCCCAGCGGTTCTGGATCATGTCGAACTCGTAAGCGAGACGGCGCTGGTCGAACTGCACGGGATCGACCGAGCGCACGCTCGGCTCGATGCCGGCCCGCTTGAGGTCGCGCTGGAACGCGAGTGCGATACGCTCCTGGTCGCGGGTCGTGACCAGGATCTCGAAGGTGAAGGGCGCTCTCGTCGCGCGGTTGCGCAGCACCGTGCCGTCGAGATCGTAGCCGGCCTCCGACAACAGTTTCAGCGCCGCGCGCAGCGTCGTGCGGTCGCGTCCCGATCCGTCGGTCACGGGAAGGCGGTAGCTGCCGTCCATGATGTCGGGCGCAATTCGAGCGGCGAACGGTTTGAGAAGCTCACGTTCGGGCGCGTCCGCCGGCCGGCCATAGGCCGAGAGGTCGGAGCCGGCGAAATAGCCGGCAACGCGCGAATAGAGCCCGAAAAAGTAGTTGCGGTTGACCAGCTCGAAATCGAACAACAGCGTCAGCGCCTGGCGCACGCGGATGTCGGCGAAGATCGGGCGGCGCGTGTTGAACACCAGGAATTCGGAGGGCTGCGGCAAGCCCGGCTTCACGGTGTCACGGACCACCTCGCCGCTTCTCGCGGCCGGAAAGTCGTAGCCGTCGTGCCAGCGCAGCGGTTCGTGCTCGACGCGGAAATCGTAGAGGCCGCGCTTGAAGGCTTCGAACTGGCCGTTGGCCTCGCGAAAATAGTCGAGCCGGATCTCGTCGAAATTGTAGAGCCCGCGATTGATGGGCAGGTCGCGGCCCCAATAATCGGGATTGCGGGTCAGCGTCACGCTGGCGCCTGCCTTCACCGCCGTGACGCGATAGGGGCCGGAGCCGATCGGGCTCGTCAGCGTCGTCTCCTCGAAGCTCGCGACGTCGACCGCGTGCTTCGGCAGGATCGGCATCAGGCCGAGGATCAGCGGCAGCTCGCGATCATTGGCGCCTGCGAGGTCGAAGCGGACGGTGAGGGGATCGGGCGCCTCGGCCCTGACGACCTTGGTGTAGTATTGCCGGTGGTTCGGCCGGCCGTGGTCGCGCAGCAGCTGCCAGGAGAACAGCACGTCCTCGGCCGCGACCTGCTTGCCGTCGGAGAAACGGGCGCGCGGATCGAGACGGAACGTGACGAAGCTCCGCTCGTCATTGGTTTCGACGCTCCTGGCTAGCAGGCCATAGAGCGTGAACGGCTCGTCATTGCCGCGCGCGAGCAGGCTCTCGACCACGTAGCTGCGCATCTGCTGCACGGCCAGTCCCTTGACGATGAAGGGATTGAGGCTGTCAAAGGTTCCGAGAATACCCCAGGTCAAGCGGCCGCCCTTGGGCGCATCCGGATTGACGTAGGGCATATGGGTGAAATCGGCCGGCATCGCCGGCTTGCCGTGCATGGCGATGGCATGGGCCTGCTCGGCCCGTGCCGCGCCCATCGACACTCCGCCACCAAAGCCCAGGACAAGGGCAGAGGCGAGCACCAGGACGCAAAGGCGGACACCGGGGCCCTCGACGAGGCGTTGGAACATGAACATCGGCACAGGTTGATTCGAGGACGGGCGCGCCTCGAATCCTATCACAGGGAATTTCCTCGGACGCAGCTGCGGGTGTGGCCAAAGGCGCTTGTCGGCATTGATCTTTTCGTCGGCCACGTTAAGAAGGCACCCGATCGCGCAAGAGCGTCGAGCCCGTCACTTATCCGCCTCAATTGACGGGGAGAGAGCCGCGCCCAACGCGGCCAGGTTCGATGCGTCGGAGCGGTTCGGGCACTTCCCGTTCAGAAAGGGTTTTCCGCAATGAATTTCCGTTACTTGGCCGCGTCCGCCCGGCCGCGCGGGCGAATTCTCGCCTTGTTGACGGCGACGGCATTGGCCGTCCCGTTTGCCGCCGAGGCCCAGACCCCGGCGCCAGCGCCGGCTCCCGGCGCGCCCAAGGCGGCTCCGGCCCCGAAGGCGACGCCCAAGGCTGCCCCCAAGGCGCCGACCGCTCAGGCGCCCGCCCAGCCGGCTCCCGCCCAGGGCGCTCCGGCGCAGCAGGGCGCGGCCCCGCCGGCCGATCAGCAGATCCAGCTGATTTATGCCCCCTGGACCAAGTTCTGCCTCAAGGGCCAGGACGCCAACGCCAAGCAGGTCTGCTTCACCGGCAAGGACGGCCGCATCGAATCGGGCCAGCCGGTCATCGCCGCCGTGATCATCGAGCCGGAAGGCGAGCCGAAGAAGATCCTGCGCGTGACGCTGCCGCTCGGCATGCAGCTCGTGCACGGCACCCGCATCATCGTCGACAGCAACGCGCCGCTGCAGCAACCCTATGTGATCTGCTTCCAGAACGGCTGCATGTCGGACTACGAGGCGACGCCCGAGCTCATCAACAACATGAAGAAGGGCCAGAATCTCGTTGTCCAGGCGATCAACGCCAATGGCGCGCCGCTGACCCTGCCGCTGCCGCTCGCCGGCGAATTCCAGAAGGCCTATGACGGTCCGCCGACCGATCCGAAGGTGTTCGAGGAAACCCAGAAGAAGCTCCAGGAAGAGCTTCAGAAGAAGGCTGAAGAGCAGCGCAAGAAGCTCGAGCAGCAGGGCACGCCTCCCGGCACGCCACCGGCTGGTCAGAAGTAATCGGGACCAAATCCCGGACATGAAAAAGGCGCTCATCTCGAGCGCCTTTTTTGTCGATCGCCTGTCGGTGCGACTCAATTCAGTGAGGGATTACGCGGGCGGTAGCCGCCATCCTTGTTCTTGATGAAGATCTCGGCCACCTGGGAATGCCGCACCGGCTCGCCGGAATCGTCCGGCAGCAGGTTCTGCTCGGAGACGTAGGCGACGTACTCGGACTCCGCATTCTCCGCGAGCAGGTGATAGAACGGCTGATCCTTGTGCGGCCGCACCTCCTCGGGGATCGACAGCCACCACTCCTCGGTGTTGTTGAATTCCGGATCGATGTCGAAGATGACGCCCCGGAACGAGAAGATCCGGTGGCGCACGACCTGTCCGATCTGGAATTTGGCGGTCCGCGCTTTAATCATTCCCCGTCGATAGACCAGGATTGTGGCCGATGCTAGTGGCCTGATCTGGAATTGCCGTTCCCTTGAGGGGCAGATAGCCCCCAGGTCCTCAGAAAACACTTCATCAATGCTCGATATCCTCAATCTGGCGCTACCTTATTTCGGCCTGATCTTCGTCGGTTTCGCGTGCGGCAAGGTCAGATCCCTGCCGGAATCGGGCCTCGCCTGGATGAACTTCTTTCTGCTCTACGTGTCGCTGCCGGCGCTGCTGTTTGCGATCATGTCCAAGACGCCGTTCTCGGAATTGAACAACCCGCCGTTCCTGGTCGCGACCACGCTGTCCACCGTCGCCGCGTTCACCCTGGCGCTGGTCGTGGGCAAGGTTTTCGGCCGGCTGACATTGCGCGAGGCGACGCTCGCAGGCCTGTCCGGCGGCTACGGCAATATCGGCTATATGGGGCCGGGGCTGGCGCTCGCCGTGCTCGGCAGCAAGGCCGCGGCGCCGACCGCGCTGATCTTCTGCTGCGACAGCATCTTCCTGTTCACCATCGTGCCGCTGCTGATCGAGCTCTCCGACCGCGATCATCCCTCGATGGTGCACGCCTTCGGCGTCGTGCTGAAGCAGATCGTGCTCAACCCGCTGATCATGTCGGCCTGCTTTGGCGCGGCCGTCGCGGCCCTGCATATCGAGATGCCCGTCGCGCTCGATCGCACCATCACCTTCCTGCAGAACGCGGCGGCCCCGACCGCACTGTTCGTGCTCGGCGTGACCGTGGCGCTGCGCCCGTTCGACCGCGTCCCATGGGAAGTGCCGGGTGTGATCGCGATCAAGCTGCTGTTTCACCCGCTCGCGGCGTTCGGCCTGATGCTCGCGTTCGGACCGTTCGCGCAGCCCTGGGCCGCCACCGCCGTGCTGATGGCCTCGCTGCCACCGGCGCTGAACGTGTTCGTGATCGCCCGGCAGAACGATGCCTGGATCGAATCCGCCTCCGTCGCCGTGCTGCTCGGCACCTTCGCGTCCGTGGTCACGCTGACCAGCGTGATGTGGGCGATCCAGACGGGACGGCTGGCGTTTCCGTGAAGGGCCTTACCGTCGCCAAAACTACCTTCGCCAGGTCGGCGTCAGGCCCTCGCGCATTGCAAACCGTCGGAGCGGGCCGATGGCGCCGAGCAGGTGCATGCCGACGGCGCGGACCGGCTGCAGCGGCAGGAAATCGTTGAGCAGGGAGCGGTTGGCGATGTCGATCGCAAACGTGCGGCTCAGGATGTCCGGACGCCGCGCCCGGTCGTAGCGCGTGAGCACCTCGTTCGCGCCGGGATCCTCGCCCGCAGCGACGGCTTCGCCGGCGAGCCGCGCGATGTCGGCGGCATCGCGCAGGCCGAGATTGAGGCCCTGGGCGCCGATCGGGGGAACCACATGGGCGGCTTCGCCGACCAGCGCGATGCGGTCGCGGCCGAAGGATTTTGGGCGTTCGATCGCCAGCGGGAACAGGTTGCGCCCGGGCTCGACACTCATGCGTCCCAGGATCGAATGCGACTGCTTCTCGACCGCTGCGGACAGCTCGGCGTCATCAAGGCTCCGCAGCCGCTCGGCCTCGGCCGGAGCCGAGACCCAGACGACGCTGGAGCGGTCGCCGGGCAGGGGCACGAACACGCAGGGCCCGTGCGGCGTATGGAACTCGGTCGAGACGTTGCGATGCGGCCGCGCGTGGCTGACGTTGAAGGTCAGCGCGGTCTGGTTGAGCTCGCGCCGCGTCACCTCGATGCCGGCAGCCTCCCGGCACAGCGAATGCCTTCCGTCGGCGCCGACCACGAGGCGGGCCGTGAGAAACTGTGCGGAGGCCGTGCGGATTGCGACGTCGTCGGCCTCGATGACGATGCTCTCGGCCTCGTCGTCGAGACGGACGAGATTGGGCAGCTCAGCCGCACGCTCTTCCAGCGCCAGCATCAGCGAGCGGTTGTCGATGTTGTAGCCGAAGGCATCGAGCGCGATTTCATGACAGGAGAACCGGACCTCCGGCGCGCGGAACAGCCGGCCGGTGTCGTCGACGAGGCGCATGACCTCGAGCGCGGCCGCCTTGTCCTTGCAGCGCGACCAGACCTCGAGCGTCTCCAAGAGGTCGATGGAGGCACCGAGCAACGCCGTGGTGCGGTTGTCGGCATAGGGAACGCGGCGTGCCACCAATGCGGTCCGGGCACCGGCCTGTGCCAGCGCGATCGCCGCGGCAAGTCCCGCCGGCCCGCCGCCGATCACGGCGGTGTCATAAAGTGTCGATGCGTCTGTCATGGAACGACACATGACACGCCCGGCGGCAAATTCAAGCTCAAGTCTCTCGGTTGTCATTCCGGGGGCGCCTGACGGTGCGGAGGCAGCCAGTTCAACCGTTAACCGATTTCGCCTGATTTTACGGTCCATCATGCGACGGCGCGCCGCAATGGCGGATGTGCAAATCGGCCTCATTCTGATAGCAGAAGCCATGGATAGCCAAGAGGATTACCTGAAGCCCACGCCCGCGATCCGCGCCGCGGCCTTCTCGGTGCACATCTTCACCGCGTTCGGCGCGGCGCTCGCGCTGCTGGCGATGCTGGAGGCCGTGCGCGAGCACTGGGCGGCGATGTTTCAATGGCTGGGCGTCGCCCTGATCATCGACGCGATCGACGGTCCGATCGCGCGCCGGCTCGACGTCAAGAACGTGCAGCCGAACTGGTCGGGCGACGTGCTCGATCTCGTGGTCGACTTCGTCACCTATGTGTTCGTGCCGGCCTATGCGATCGTGGCCAGTGGCCTGTTGCTGCCCGTCGCAGCTCCGTTGCTCGGCATCGCGATCATCGTCACCAGCGCATTATATTTCGCCGATTTGCGCATGAAGGCGGATGACAATCATTTTCGCGGCTTCCCGGCACTGTGGAATGCGGCGGCGTTCTATCTGTTCCTGCTGCACTGGCCGCCGCTGTGGTCGACGCTGCTGGTGACCGCGCTGGTCGTGCTGACCTTCGTGCCGTTCCACGTGCTACATCCGGTCCGCGTTGTGCGGCTGCGCTGGCTGACGATGTCGCTGATTGCGATCTGGGCGGTGCTCGGCCTCTACGTGCTGGAGATGGACTTTCGCGTCGGCACCGGCGTCACCATCGCGCTCTGCGCCATCGCGCTCTGGATCAGCTTCAGCGACGCCTTGATCCGCCTCGTCAGATCCTTCGCATGATGCACTTGCTGACCAGCCCCGAAGCCTGGGCGGCGCTGCTGACATTGACCGCGCTCGAGATCGTGCTCGGCATCGACAACGTCATTTTCATATCGGTGATCGTCTCGCGCATCCCCGAGAAGCAGGCGCACCGCGCCCGCCAGATCGGGCTGGCGCTGGCGCTGATCTTCCGCCTCATCCTGCTCGGCCTGCTGGTCTGGCTGATCGGCCTGACCGCGCCGGTGTTCTCGTTTACAGGGTACGATTTCTCCTGGCGCGACCTCATCCTGATCGGCGGCGGCCTGTTCCTGATCGCGAAGGCGACGCACGAGATCCACGCCGAGGTCGAAGCCGATGACGGCGAGGGCGAGGAGAAGTCCGGCGGCAACGCCTTCTTCTGGGTGATCGTCCAGATCGTGATCATCGACATCGTGTTCTCGCTGGACTCGATCATCACCGCGATCGGCATGGCGCAGGACATCGAGATCATGATCGCGGCGGTGGTGATCGCCTGCCTGATCATGTACGTCTCGTCGGGCCCGGTGGCGCGCTTCGTCGCGGAGCATCCGACCACGAAAATGCTGGCTCTGGCCTTCCTGGTGCTGATCGGCGTCGCGCTGGTCGCGGACGGATTCCAATTCCATATTCCGCGCGGCTATATCTATTTCGCCATTGCGTTCTCGGCGGCGGTCGAATTCTTCAACGTGCTGGCCAAGCGCAACCGCAAGAAGTCCGGCAGGCCGTCGGTTTAGGCGTTCCAGCTGCCATCGAGTTGACAAGGCGGGCGCGATGTCTTTCGCTTGCGCCCTGGAGAAGAGGAATCAGGCGATGACCAAAGCGGTCCGTGTGCACAAGGTCGGGGGGCCCGAGGCTCTGGTCTATGAGAGCGTCGACGTGCCGGCGCCCGGTCCCGGCGAGGTGCGGATCCGCCAGCACGCGGTTGGCCTGAACTTCATCGACGTCTACTACCGCACCGGTCTCTACAAGGCGCCGGGGCTGCCCTTCATCGCCGGCAACGAGGCCTCGGGCGAGGTGATCGCGGTCGGGCCAGGCGTTACAAATTTTCATCCCGGTGACCGCGTCGCCTACTATCACAATCTCGGCGCCTATACCGGCGAGCGCAACATCCCCTGGGAGAAGCTGGTCAAGCTGCCCGACCACATCACCCACGAGCAGGGGGCCGTGCTGATGCTGAAGGGGCTGACCGTCTGGTATCTCCTGCACAAGACCTTCAAGGTCGAGCCGCATCACCGCGTGCTGATCCATGCCGCCGCCGGCGGCATCGGCTTGCTCGCCTGCCAATGGGCGAGGGCGCTCGGCGCCCACGTCATCGGCACGGTCGGCTCGCGCGAGAAGGCCGAGCTCGCCGAGGCCAACGGCTGCGATCACGTCATCCTCTACAACGAGGAGGATTTCGTCGCGCGCGTCAAGCAGATCAGCCGCAACGAGGGCTGCGACGTCGTCTATGACGGCGTCGGCAAGGCGACCTTCCCGGGTTCGCTGTCCTGCCTGAAGCCGCGCGGCATGTTCGTCTCGTTCGGCAACGCGTCAGGTCCAGTGCCGCCGTTCGCGATCGCCGAGCTCAATAATCACGGCTCGCTGTTCGCGACGCGGCCGAAGCTCAACGATTACGTCGGCACGCGCAAGGAGCTGCTGGAAGGCGCCGATACGCTGTTTGCCGCGGTCATCAACGGCAAGCTGCACGTGCCGATCAATCACGCCTACGCGCTCAAGGACGCCGCCAAAGCCCATATCGATCTCGAAAGCCGCAAGACCACGGGCGCGTCGATCCTGAAGCCGTAACTCGCCGTCACGGTTGATATCTCGTAGGGTGGGCAAATCGTACTGAGTCAGAAGGTCTCACGCTTCGGGCTTGAGAATCAATTATTTGAGAAGATTCAGGATTGGCGCGCGAGGTGCTGATATGGATCGGAAGGTTGAAGAGCGGGCAGAAGCAAGATTTTCGG
>Ga0209758_1001423_pt1 | contig 28319 bp, 34 predicted proteins | sample AraplaMF_Col_mMF_FD_184258 | JGI IMG/M metagenome (GOLD analysis project Ga0209758, IMG submission 184258) | Arabidopsis root microbial communities from the University of North Carolina, USA - plate scrape MF_Col_mMF (SPAdes) (version 2) | ecosystem: Host-associated > Plants > Roots > Endosphere...
TTTTTGTTGCGAATGCGGCTTTCCGCGTCACGACGCGCGCGACCTGTCGTGGCTGCTGCCGTTTCAAGATCTGGCGCCTGCGGCAGCGGCCCTGTAGACTCCCCTTCGTAATGGTCCGGGGGGACAATGCGTCTCAAAACGATCCTGCTCGCAGTCGCGGTGGTGGCGGTCTCGTTCGTCATCGCCTTGAAGGCGATGGACTGGCTGTCGCCGCGCGGCGGCAACGCGCCCGTGCTCGTCGAACTGCCGCCGCTGCCGCCGGTGCCGCGGACGTCGTCGATCATCGCGCCGGTGGCCGTCACGCTGAACGCCATCCGCGACGCCGCCGACCGCGGCGCGCCGCGCAATTTCGCCGGCAAGGCCGACAATCCCGTCACCCAGATCCTGCAGAACGCCGACATCAACTGGACCGCGGCGCGCGGACCGATCACTGCGACCGGCGCGCAGAACGTGCTGTCGCTGTCGACGCCCTTGACCGGCACCCTCAACGTGACGGGTTCGCTCGCCGCCGGCGCCAAGGGCGCGATCGGCGATGCGCTGGGCGGCCTGCTCGGCGGCAACGTCGCCAAGCAGATTGGCAGCGTCAACATCAAGGCGCTCAACGCCAGCGCCGAGATCAAGGGCAACGTCACCATGACCGCGCGCCCGCAGCTGACGCCGAACTGGCGCATCGAACCTGGCCTCGCCGCCAGCGTCTCGCTGGGCGACACCGCGATCTCGGTGGCCGGCGCAAGAATCAGCGTCCCGGCGCAGGTCAAACCGGTGATCGACCGCGCGGTCAACGAACAGCTCGCCGCGACCCAGGCCCGCTTGCGCAACGATCCCTCGCTGGAGCAGAACGCCCGCAAGGAATGGGCCAAAATCTGCCAGTCGATCCCGCTGCAGGGCGCCGCATCGACCCTGCAGGGCCTGTGGCTCGAGATCAAGCCGACCCGCGCGGTGGCGGCGCAGCCGCGCGTCGATGCCAGCGCGGTCAACCTGATCATGGGCATCGAGGCGGAAACCCGCATCACCTCGAGTCAGACCAAGCCGAACTGCCCGTTCCCGGCAACACTCGTCATCGTGCCGCCCGGCCCCGGCCAGCTCAACATCGGCGTGCCGATCGACATGCCGTTCACGGAGCTCAACAAGATCATCGAGGCCCAGTTCGCAGGCAAGACGTTCCCGGAGGACGGCTCGGGATCGGTGGACGTTACCGTGAAGCGCGCGACGCTGGCCGCCTCCGGCGACCGGCTGCTGATCTCACTCCTGGTCAACGCCAAGGAGAAGAAGAGCTTCTTCGGTTTCGGGGGCGAAGCCACGGTGCATATCTGGGGCCGCCCCGTGCTCGACCAGGCGCAGCAGACGCTGCGGCTGACCGACATCCAGCTCGCGGTGGAGTCCGAGGCCGCGTTCGGCCTTTTGGGCACCGCGGCCCGCGCGGCGATGCCCTACCTGCAGAAGCAGCTCGCCGACAAGGCCGCGATCGACCTGAAGCCGTTCGCCACCAACGCACAAAAACGCATCGGCGCGGTGATCGCCGACTACCAGAAGAACGAGGAAGGCATCCGCGTCGGCGCCGAAGTCACCGCGCTACGCCTCGCCGGCATCGCCTTCGACTCCAAGACGCTGCGGGTGATCGCCGAGGCAGAGGGGTCGATCAGCGTCACGGTGACGGCGCTGAGTGGATTGTAAGGTGCCCCAACGCAAAAGCGCGCCCGGTCCGACCGGGCGCGCTCTCACTCCGTCTCAAGCTGAGCTTACTGCGTCGAATACTTGAACTCGGGCATCGCCTTCAGTTCATCCTTGGTGGCGTTGTACACCGCGTGGTCCGGATACCACGGATTGGCCTTGGCGACCGGGGCCGCCGGCGCGGCGCCAGTGGTCATGCCGCCGGTCGGACTGGCCGGACGGGTTCCGGTCATGCCGCTGGATCCGCTGGAGGGCGGAGTGGCTGCGGCGGTGGCCACCGGCTCGGTGACGAACTTGACCTTGTCGAGCGGCACGGCGACCAGATGTTCGCCGACGCCGAGGAAGCCGCCGACGCCGATCACCACGCCCTTGATCGTCCCGCTCTTGTCGGTCAAGAGATCGTTGATCGAGCCCAGGCTCTCATTGGCGTCGTTGTAGACGTTGAGGCCGACCATCTTCGATGCGCGCCAGTTGCCGTTGAACGACGAATCCGAGGCCGTGATCGGCGCCGGAGCCGCCTTCGGTTCTGTGGTGGTGGCGGCGGGCGTCTGCGCCAGTGCGGTGGTCGCGAGCAGGGTCGAGGCGACCAGGCCCGCCGTCATATATTTTGCAAACATGTGGGTTCTCCCTGTGTAAAAAGTGGCGTCTGGAAAACCCGCAGCGGCGGCCCGCGTTCCCGTTCGGGAAACAAATTCAACGGGAACTAATTTTACGACAGGATGCGAATCGTCGAGCTAAGTTCCCGCGGCGTTTTGTCGTCGGTGCAACGCGCTCAGAAACCGCCCCAGTATGGCGGCACGCCGTAATGGCGATGCACATCCGCCTCCAGCGCGCGATCGCCCCAATCGAACTCCTGGTTTTCGAGGAATGATGGCGCGCGTCGCAAATCCTCGTCGCTGACGTCGAGCTGATAGGCATCGAGCTTGCGGCTGAAGGTCAGGCGCGCCCAAGGCAGCGGCACCAGATTGGCGCCGATGCCGAGAAAGCCGCCGAAGCTCAGCACCGCGTACGACACTTTGCCGCTGATCTTGTCGATCATCAGCCTTTCGATGTGGCCGATGCGATCGCCGTTTGGCCGCCGCACCGCAGTACCCTCGATACGGTCGCTGGCAATCAGGCTATGCGGCTTGGTGATGACGCTGTCCAACATGAGCGGCTCCCGTCGGCTTGAAAAACCTCAAGCCGAAACAACGCGAGCGCGCTTGACCTTGTTCCCGACAAAATTCCGCCGGCTTCCGGGTTCGGAACGCTTGTGCAATTTTGCTCACCTCGCAGGCGTGGGCCAAAAGAAAATCATCCATTCCCGTTCTGGGAAGGATGATGCAGCAATCGCCTGGGTGTGATGCGCGGTGCGGATGTCGCCGTCGTCAGCTCTGGTAGTCGATCAGCAACGCCGAGAACGACGCGCTGCCGGTGCTGCTGGCATTGCCGCTCGCGCCGTAGGACGACGACGCGGCCGAGAGCGAGGTCTGCAGCGATTGCAGGAACTGCTGCAGGATGTCCGCGACGCTGTTGGACCCGTCGGTGCTGCCGGCGGTGCCGGTGCCGCCCGCCGCCGACGCCGCGTCACTGTCCGGCGGCGGGCCGTCGGGATGGTGGTGGGCGCCGCCCGGACCGCCCGGGCCATTGGCGAAGGCGGTCTTGAAGACATTCTGCAGTTCGGCCGCCTGGTCGCTGGTCAGCTTGCCGCTGGACACTTCGCCGGCGATCAGGTCGTCGATTTTCGATTTCATGGCATCCGGCGACGGCCGGGTGCCGGAGGACTGGTCGCTGGCGCGGCTGGATTGCAGCGAGGTGTCGATGTCCGTGAGCGCCGAGGACAGGGCGTCCTGGTCGTTCGTACTGATCTTGCCTGCGGATACTTCCGACTGGAGCTCTTTCTGGAGCAGTTGCAGCGGCGAGGTGTAATTCGAGCTGCCGGCGGCGGAGATAGAGGTCATGTTTGGCTCCTAAGGTGCTTGCAAGAGGCCTTGACGTTACGGTTAATGATCTTAACGAGGCCTTGTTGCCGGCATCCCGAGATGTTGCCTCGTGTTGCGGGCGGGACAGTCGGAAACATTTCGAAACAAAAATCCTCGCTGGGTGATCCCGAATCAGAGGCAAAGGACCGCATGGCCACTGCATCGCCGAATATTCTCGTCGTCGAAGACGACCGCGAAACGCGCTCGCTGATCGCAAAGTATCTGCGCACCAACGCCTGCAACGTCACCACCGCCGCGGATGGCCGCGAGATGGCGCGGGCGATGAGCGACCAGCGGGTCGATCTTTTGATCCTCGACGTGATGCTGCCGGGTGAGGACGGCTTGAGCCTGTGCCGCAAGATTCGCGCCGAGTCGCATCTTCCGATCATCATGCTCACGGCGCGCGGCGAGGACGTCGACCGCATTCTCGGGCTCGAAATCGGCGCCGACGACTACCTGGCAAAGCCGTTCAATCCGCGCGAGCTGTTGGCCCGCATCAACGCGGTGCTGCGCCGCCAGGCCGCAGCCCAGACCGCCAGCGCCGTCAACGGCGCCACCGCGCTCGGCTTCCTCGGCTGGCGGATCGACTTGCGCCTGCGCGAACTGCGCAACCCGGCCGGCGCGCGCGTCGCCATGACCAGTGCCGAGTTCGACCTCTTGCGCGCCTTCTGCGAGCGCCCCGGCCGGGTGCTGTCGCGCGAAAACCTGCTCGATCTCACCCAGGGCCGCAACGCCGGCTCGTTCGAACGTTCGATCGACGTGCTGGTCAGCCGCATCAGGCGCAAGATCGAAAGCGACCCGCAGGACGCCGTGATGATCAAGACGGTGCGCTCCGGCGGCTACATGTTCACGCCCACGGTCGACGCGCTGTGACGAAGGCCCGGTTCACTGCCCGAAAGGCGCGGCCATGAAGCGGCTCGGTCTCCTGAATCTGAAGGGCATCAGCGGACAGATCGCGGCGCTGGTGGTGGCCTCGATCATCGTCATCCATCTGATCATCACCGCGTCGTTCTATTTCCATCGCCCGGATCAGCCCGATCCGTTCGTTGATCGCGGTCACAGCCAGTTGGTGGTCAGCGCCCAGTTGCTGGGCACGGCACCGGCGGCCGAGCGGCCGCGGCTGATCGCCGACATCGCCCGCGCGTTTCCGCAGCTCGAGATCGCAAGCCTCGCCGCGGCCCCGGCCGGCGCGACGGACGATCCGGACCATCCCGGCCTGCACTTCCTGCACCGCCGCCTCGGCGCCACATATCGGATTTTTTCCGCCGCGAGCGCCCCGGACCCCGGCAAGGTCGGCATCGTCCTGCCGGACGGCGCCATGATCTCCGCCAACGTCTCCCGCGAACCGCGGCAACGTCCGTTCTGGGGCAGCCCGTGGATGACGACCCTGCTGTTCGTCGTCACCACCCTCACCTTGCTCGGGCTGTGGGCGGCGCGCGCCTTGACGGCGCCGTTGTCCGCATTCGCCAGGGCTGCGGAAAATTTCAGTTTGAACGGTGCCGACGCCCCGTTGCCCGAGCGCGGCCCGGAAGAAATCCGCTTCGTCGCCCGCGCGCTCAACCGGATGCGCGAGCGCATCACCGCGCTGATGGACGACCGCACCAGGATGCTGGCCGCGATCAGCCACGATCTGCGCACGCCGATCACCCGGCTGCGGCTGCGCTCCGAATTCATCGAGGACGAAGCGCATCGCGGCCAGATGCTGCACGATCTCGACCAGATGCGCTCGATGCTGGAATCGGTGCTGTCGTTCCTGCGCAACGACAGCAAGCTTGAATCCATGACCCTGGTCGACATCGCCACCACGCTGCAATTGATCGCCGACCAGTTCTGCGACATGGGCAGCAAGGTCAGCTATGACGGGCCGGCCCACGCCATGATCACGGCGCGGCCCGACGATCTGCACCGCGCCGTCACCAACCTGGTCGAGAACGCGGTCAAGTTCGGCGCCGAGGCCACGATCCGCCTGAAGCTCGCGGCAAACGCCGCCACCATCGAGATCGAGGACGACGGCCCCGGCATTTCCGATGCCCGCAAGGAGGCCATGCTGAAGCCGTTCGTGCGCGGCGACGAAGCCCGCAACATGGACGACGCCTCCGGCTTCGGCCTCGGCCTCTCCATCGCCCGCGCCATTGCGCTTGCCCATGGCGGCGAGCTGACTTTGAATGATCGCACGCCGCACGGATTGATCGTGCGGATCGCGCTGCCGATGCAGGAACAGCAGCGCGCGGTGGCGTGATGGGGAGCCGCGTCGCGCATGCAGTAATCGCGGCCGCTCCTCTGCTCCCCTCCCCCCGCTCTTGCGGTGGGGAGGGGTCGGGGGTGGGGGGCGCCAGAGCGGCAGCGGCGCTTGATAGCGAGCCCGCATTAGTAAGCAGCGAAAATCAAACGGAAATAGGTGAGCGATTTGTCGAAGGGTCACGACGCTTGGCTGGCGTCGTCCCCCCACCCCCGACCCCTCCCCACCGCAAGAGCGGGTGGGAGGGGAGAAGAAGCCTCACATCGTCTTCGCATACCGTGCCACGCCGATGCTGCGGTCCGGCGCATTGAGTGCGCCCATCACGACGCGGGCGCCGCCGAGGCTGACCACCACGATGTCGCGGGTGCGCTGGCGCGGATGCGGCTGGGCGCGCTCGACGATCAACAGCCCGCCCTCTTCGGTCGCGAGATGGCCGGCGCGATGCCAGGTCGCGAGCCTCGCCGCGGCGAACTCCGTTACGGTCTCGGTGGTGAAGGCGAGTTCGTCATAGGTGACGTCATAGCCCAGCCGCCGGAAGTGCTCGACGATCTCGGCGTCCGAATAATGAATGCGGGCGCGTGCGGAGTCCGCAGCCAGGTGCTGGCTGCGATCCTGGGGGATGTCATGCGAAACGTCCATGCCGGGCTCCATACTGACCGAAAGCAACGGTTTGGACGACGGCGGCGTTCCACGCGTTCGGACGGCGATACGCGCGTGGTTAATGAAAGGTGGAGCGAAGAGCGACTCTCTCACGCCGCCAGCGGCTGCGGTTCCGGCTCGGCAAAGAACGCCACCGCCTCGAACTGATAGCCGCAGGCGTGGCAGCGCCAGAGATAGGAGATGCGGTGCGGGCCGGTTTCGAACCAGTCCGGCGACGCGATCGGCTCGCCGCATTGCGCGCAAGGATTTTGACGGGGATTTTCGTGGGGTAAACAATCCGACTTGGAAGCGACCATGACGCGTCTCCCTCGGTTATTATTTGCCGCGAATAGACTCCCATGCAAATTCGCTGTCAAGCAATCCGTGGCGCGGCCAACTGACGCCACAGAAAAAGCGTGATTGGGTCCGACTGAGCCCAAGCGGAGAGGCTGCAAGGGACCATCGATGAAGATTCAAGTTTTAAGCGCTGCGCTGGCGGCCACGGTATTGCTCGCGGCGCCGCAGGCGTCCTTCGCACAGCGCGCCGACTACGAGGCCATGGTCGCCAGCCATGCCCAGGCCAACGGCGTGCCGGTCGAGCTTGTGCATCGCGTCATCGTGCGCGAAAGCCGCTACCGGCCGTCTCTGGTCGGCCGCGGCGGCACCATCGGCCTGATGCAGATCAAGCTCGCCACCGCGCGCGGGGTCGGTTACACCGGCACCGCCGAGGGACTGCGTGATCCCAACACCAACCTGACCTATGCGGTGAAGTATCTGGCCGGCGCCTACCGCGCTGCAAACGGCGATCACAACCGCGCGGTGTCGTATTACGCCGGCGGTTATTATTATGCCGCCAAGCGGCAGCAGCGCCACGGCCACCACGAGACCGCCATGGCCTTCGACAGTTTTGGCGGAAATCCCGCTGACGCCAACGCAATGCAGCAGAATGGCGCGATGGTTCCTGCTCAGCAGATCTGGGGCCAAACCCGTGCGAAGGCGCGCCGCGCGCGTTGACACCGCCGCACATCGGCTTACATTAGCCCTGTTCCGAGGGGAGCTCCGACGAGGAGCTGAGATACCGCAAGCTCGCATCATCCCACTTCCTCATGTGAGATGACCGGCGGGACCGCGGTGACCCTTTGAACCTGATCCGGGTCATGCCGGCGAAGGGACAGGGATGTATCAGAGTTCGAAACCTTCCGGGGGGGAATCCCCGGTATCCGTCACCTCGGTATCTGTCATCGGAGCCGGCATCGCAGGCGCCTGGCACGCGCTGTTGTTCGCGCAGGCGCGCCATCCGGTCACGCTGTTCGAGCGCAGCGACGCTGCGATGACGGAGGCCACCAGCCACTGGGCCGGCGGCATGCTGGCGCCGTATTGCGAAAGCGAAGTTTCGGAGCCGCTGATCACCCGGCTCGGCATCCGCTCGCTCGCCTTGTGGCGCGAGCATCTTCCCGAAACGTCGTTCAACGGCTCGCTGGTGGTGGCGCATCCGCGCGACCGCGCCGATTTCGACCGCTTTGCCCGCCTGACCACCGGCCACCGCCGCCTCGATGCCGATGCGGTGGCGGCGCTCGAGCCGTCCCTCGACGGCCGTTTTCGCGACGCGTTGTTTTTCCCCGACGAAGGCCACGTCGCGCCGCGCCAGGTGCTGCCGCAGCTGCACGCCCGCATCGCGGCGGCCGGCGGGCGCATCGAATTTGGCAGCGAAGCCGGGCCGCAAGATCTCGACGGCATCGTCATCGACTGCCGCGGCCTCGCCGCACGCGCCGATCAGCCCGAACTGCGCGGCGTCAAGGGCGAGATGATCATGATCGAGACCGCCGAGGTCGAGCTGCAGCGCCCGGTACGGCTGATGCATCCGCGCTGGCCGCTCTATGTGATTCCGCGCGGCAACAACCTGTTCATGCTCGGCGCCACCTCGCTGGAAAGCGAGGACACCGGCGTCAGCGTCCGCTCGGCGCTGGAACTGCTCAGCGCCGCCTACGCCGTGCATCCTGCCTTCGCCGAAGCCCGCATCGTCGAATTCGGCGCCGGGCTGCGCCCGGCCTTCCCCGACAACCTGCCGCGCATCGCCATCGCTGGCGAGAAGATCGCCGTCAACGGCCTCTACCGCCACGGCTTCCTGATCGCGCCGGCGCTGGCCGAACTGACGCTGAACTATGTCGCGCGCGGCGTTCTCGACAACGAGGTGATGCAATGCGCGTGATCGTCAACGGCGAGGCCCGGGACATCGCGTCGTCAAGCGTCGATGCGCTGCTCGGCGAGCTCGACTACGAAGGCACCCATTTCGCCATTGCGCTGAATTTCGACGTGCTGCCGCGCAGCCGGTGGGCGGAGACCCCGCTCAAGGCCGGCGACGAGATCGAGATCATCACGCCACGGCAGGGAGGGTGAAGATGAATCACACAAATCCTCTCCCCCCGTCGTCCCGGCGCAGGCCGGGACCCATACGCCGTGTCGTCGCTTCGGGCCGCTGGAGCAGTTGCCGTGTCAAACCACAAGCGCCGGGGGTTATGGGTCCCGGCCTTCGCCGGGACGACGAAAGATGAGCAACACGATGCTGAACTTCTACGGCAAACCCTTCGCCTCCCGCCTGCTGATCGGCAGCGCGCTGTACCCTTCGCCGGCGATCATGCAGGCCGCCATCCGCGCCTCCGGCGCCGGCATCGTCACCGTCTCGCTGCGCCGCGAGGCGGCCGGCGGCAAGACCGGCGATGCGTTCTGGTCGCTGATCCGCGAGCTCGATGTCACCGTGCTGCCCAACACCGCGGGCTGCAAGAGCGTGCGCGAGGCCGTGACCACGGCGAAACTGGCGCGCGAGCTGTTCGGCACCTCCTGGATCAAGCTCGAGGTGATCGCCGACAACGACACCCTGCAGCCCGACGTGGTCGGGCTGGTGGAGGCCGCATCGATTCTGATCAAGGACGGCTTTGAAGTGTTTCCCTATTGCACCGAGGATCTCAGCGTGGCGACGCGCCTCGTCGAGGCCGGCTGCAAGGTGGTGATGCCGTGGGCGGCGCCGATCGGCAGCGCCAAGGGCATCATCAACCGCGATGCGCTGAAACTGCTGCGTGACCGCCTGCCCGACATCACCCTGGTGGTCGATGCGGGTCTGGGCGCGCCGTCGCACGCGGCGCAGGCGCTGGAGCTCGGCTACGACGCCGTGCTGCTCAACACCGCGATCGCCAAGGCCGCCGATCCGGTCGCCATGGCCAACGCCTTCCGGCTCGGCGTCGAGGCCGGCCGCACCGCTTACGAGGCCGGGCTGATGGAAGCCCGCGATTTTGCGTCTCCCTCCACACCAGTCATCGGGACCCCATTCTGGCATGCCGTATCCTGACCGCTTTTATCCTGTCGTCGACAGCCTGGACTGGGTCAGGCGCCTCACCGCGCTCGGCGTTGGCACGATTCAGCTGCGCGCCAAGGGCCTCGACGATGCCGGCGCGCTGCAGATCGTCAGCGACGCCTTGGAGATCACGAAGGACACGCCGACGAAACTGGTGGTCAACGACTACTGGCGCGCGGCCGTGGTCGCCGGTGCAAAACATCTGCATCTCGGCCAGGAGGATCTGGCCGAGGCCGATCTCGGCGCGATCCGCGAGGCCCGCCTGACGCTGGGCCTGTCGACCCATGACGACGCCGAACTGGAGACCGCGCTGCGCGCCGAACCCGATTACATCGCGCTCGGGCCGATTTTCCCCACAACGCTGAAATCGATGCGCTTCGCGCCGCAGGGCATTGCAAAAATCACCGCGTGGAAGAAGCGCATCGGCGATATCCCGCTGGTGGCGATCGGCGGCATCAAGTTCGAGCAGGCCGCGGAGATCTTTGCCGCCGGCGCCGATTCCATCGCCGTGGTCAGCGACGTCACGCAAAACCCCGACCCCGACGCACGCGTGCGCCAGTGGCTCGGCAGCGACGCGAGGGCGGCGTGAAGATGAGAAATGTTCTTTCGAGAGCAGCTTCAATGAAGACCCTCATCCTGAGGAGCCGCGCTCTTCGCGCGGCGTCTCGAAGGATGGCCCCGTTGCCCATGGTTCGAGACGGCGCCGAATCGGCGCCTCCTCACCATGAGGTTTCCCTTGTAACGAACGACAGACTCCACAGGAGGATCCCATGAACATCCGCTCCAACCCCGACACCACCCTGCCCGCCGTCACCACCGGCCCGCTGCCGGCGTCGCGCAAGATCTTCGTCACCCCCGATGAGGCGCCCGATGTCCGGGTACCGCTGCGCGAGATCATCCTCAGCGAAGGTGCCGGCGAGCCCAACCTGCCGGTCTACGACACCTCCGGTCCCTACACCGATCCGAACGTCATCATCGACGTCAATGCCGGGCTGAAGCGCGCCCGCATCGACTGGGTCCGCGAGCGCGGCGGCGTCGAGGAGTACGAGGGCCGCGCCATCAAGCCGGAAGACAACGGCAATGTCGGCGCCTCGCACGCGGCAAAATCCTTTACCGCCTATCACAAGCCGCTGCGCGGCCTCGACGCCCACATGATCACGCAGCTGGAATTTGCGCGCGCCGGCATCATCACCAAGGAGATGATCTACGTCGCCACCCGGGAAAACCTCGGCCGCAAGCAGCAGCTGGAGCGCGCCGAGGCGGCGCTCGCCGACGGCGAGAGCTTTGGCGCCGCGGTGCCGGCGTTCGTCACCCCGGAATTCGTCCGCTCGGAAATTGCGCGGGGCCGCGCGATCATTCCATGCAACATCAACCACGGCGAACTCGAGCCGATGATCATCGGCCGCAACTTCCTCACCAAGATCAACGCCAACATCGGCAACAGCGCCGTGACCTCGTCGGTCGAGGAGGAAGTCGACAAGATGGTGTGGGCGATCCGCTGGGGCGCCGACACCGTGATGGACCTTTCCACCGGCCGCAACATCCACACCACCCGGGAATGGATCCTGCGCAACGCGCCGATCCCGATCGGCACCGTGCCGATCTACCAGGCGCTGGAGAAGTGCGAAGGCGATCCGGTGAAATTGACCTGGGAGCTCTACCGCGACACGCTGGTCGAGCAGTGCGAACAGGGTGTCGACTATTTTACGATCCATGCCGGCGTGCGGCTGCCCTACATCCACCTCACCGCCAACCGCGTCACCGGCATCGTCTCGCGCGGCGGCTCGATCATGGCCAAGTGGTGCCTCGCCCATCACAAGGAGAGCTTCCTCTACACCCACTTCGACGAAATCTGCGACCTGATGCGCAAGTACGACGTCTCCTTCTCGCTGGGCGATGGCCTGCGGCCCGGCTCGATTGCCGACGCCAACGACCGCGCCCAGTTCGCAGAGCTGGAGACCTTGGGCGAACTCACCCAGATCGCCTGGAAGAAGGGCTGCCAGGTGATGATCGAAGGCCCCGGCCACGTGCCGCTGCACAAGATCAAGATCAACATGGACAAGCAGCTCAAGGAATGCGGCGAGGCGCCGTTCTACACCCTGGGGCCGCTGACCACCGACATCGCCCCGGGCTACGACCACATCACGTCCGGCATCGGCGCCGCCATGATCGGCTGGTTCGGCTGCGCCATGCTCTGCTACGTGACGCCGAAGGAGCACCTCGGCCTGCCCAACCGCGACGACGTCAAGACCGGCGTCATCACCTACAAGATCGCCGCCCACGCCGCCGATCTCGGCAAGGGCCACCCCGCCGCGCAGCTGCGCGACGACGCGCTCTCAAGGGCCCGCTTCGACTTCCGCTGGGAAGACCAGTTCAACCTCGGCCTCGACCCCGAGACCGCCCGCGCCTACCACGACGAGACGCTGCCGAAGGAAGCCCACAAGGTCGCGCACTTCTGCTCGATGTGCGGCCCGAAATTCTGCTCGATGAAGATCACGCAGGATGTGCGGGATTATGCCGCGACGCTGAATGATCCGGATAAGCGCGCGGTTGCCGGTGGCAATGTCGGCATGTCGATGTCCGGCGTGATCGAGGATGGCATGGCGCAGATGAGCGAGAAGTTCAAGCAAATGGGCAGCAGCGTGTATCTGGATGCGGAGAAGGTGAAGGAGAGCAATCGAGTGCTGTGAGGGGGCACGCAGCGCTTAATACACAACACGTTCGATACGGCCCCTCGGGCATTCTTCAGTTGCACTCGGAGAACATTGAATGACGAAACGTAGCCCGACAACAAAGGACGTTGCGCTGCTCCATCAACTCTCAACGAACGGACAGCTAACGCTTGCTGCTGAGTTTCAAAGGAATGCTGTCTGGCCAACGCCGGCCAAGGCATACTTGATTGACACCATCTTGAACGATCGACCGATCCCACTTCTCTTCTTCCAACGCACCACTTCTGCTCAAACCGGGCTCTCCGCCTATACGGTTATAGATGGGCAACAACGGCTTCGCGCCATCTTCGAATTTCTCGAAGACCGTTTCCGACTTACTCAGAGCAGTAAACGCGCAAAATACTACAATAAGCGCTTCTCCGATCTGCCCCCGCAACAAAAAGAGCAGATCAGGAATTACGATTTGGTTATCGAGGAACTTTCAGGCTATTCGGACCCCGACATCCGAGACATGTTTGTACGAATGAATAAGTATGTTGTGCAGCTGTCGCCTCAGGAACTACGACATGCTAAGGCCGAGGGCCGTTTCCACGACTTTGTCGAAGACCTTGGACAAATACATTTCTGGCGGGAACAAAAAATATTTAGTCCAAATAGCATCAAACGAATGCGCTCAGTTGAGTTTGCAGCTGAACTAACGATACTGTTGATCGAAGGGCCACAAGATAAGAAGGCATCTATCGACCTTTACTATGGCCAATATAAGGACAAATTTACCGAGGGACCCGCAGTGAAATCCCGTCTATCGGATTATCTCGGTTGGATTGTAAGGGCCTTACCGACAATTGCCAACTCTAGATATCGCAGCCCGGTCGATCTTTATTCTTTAGTCGGAGCCCTGCATCGCATTTCGGACAGAGGCGGAAAATTATCGGCAATCCGGCCTGCACCTGCCGGCACCAACCTGATGGCGTTTGAGAAAAGAACGAAGACAAAAATACCGACTGACGATGCCGCAAGATATGTAGCTGCAGCAAGTCGACAAACCGACAACCTCACCCCTCGGTCAACTCGAATCGAGATACTCGAAAAAATACTGCAATCGTAGCGGGACATGTTGGGGCTCAGCCGAAAAGCCCAGAATTTCCTCCGCGCTTATGCAGGCGAGCGTGACAAATTTGAGTCAGCTGCGGGATTGGCCAGCAGGATAGTGGAGGACATTGCGCGTGGGACGGGCAGCCTTGTGCATGTTGTTTCCGGGCGCGCTAAGACGACCGAATCCCTGCGAGGAAAATTTCGCAGAAAGCGATACAAGCACCCCGCTCGCGAAACTACTGATTTGATCGGAGTTCGAGTAATCACGTACTGTAGTGACGAGGTCGATGCAATCGTCACTCAGCTGAGACAGCAACTTCATGTCGACGCCACCGAAAGCGTCGATAAGCGCTTGGGGTTGGGCCTGCAAGCATTCGGGTATCGCTCAGTACATTTGATCGCGCGCCTGAGGCCGGGACCTGCATTTACGGAGAGCCATGAATTTCTCCAAAGTCATTGGTTTGAAGTACAAGTCCGCAGCATCTTAGAACACGCCTGGGCAGAGATTGAGCATGAAGTTGTCTACAAGTCCGGCGTAACCCAACCAAAGGCTACGCTCCGAAGATTTGCGTCGCTCGCTGGCACGATAGAATTACTCGATAACGAATTTCTCGCACTTAGGGAGGAACGCAATGCGTTAATTGACGCATACTTGGATCTGTATCGAAGGAAGCAATACGATCGACATCCGTTCGATGTTGCTCGCCTATTGGGATTTCTGGAAGCCGTCAGGCCCGGACGAAGCTGGCGGCAGGCCAAAGCCGAAGGAACACCGTTTCAAGCCGGCCTAGAGGTCAGTTGCGTCGACGCCCTTAAGGCCGCCGGATTGGGTACTCCAGCCTCGCTTCATAGGATGTTTCGATCACGCCGATTTAAGTACATCTTACATACTTTCGCCGCGCTGCAGGGAATTTCAGCTGAAGAAGTTTCACATCTAGCCAGCGTCGTGCTGGCGATAGCCGTCAAGGAAATTCGCGTCGTCCGCTACCATTTTCCCGAAATGCTGTATGATCCGGCTGTAACCCAAATTGTTGAGAGGCGCGCAAAACGATAGAGCTTTATATTTGGATTATCTGTTATGAAAAGAGCTATCACTGAATTGGAGCAATTACCGGACTCGCGACAGTTCGAGGAAATCTCCATTGGCGTTGAAAAAATTGTTGAAGGCATGCGTCGCTTGGACGCTGCCGCCCGCTCACTTTCGATAGCTGGTAACGAGTATCCTGCACGCATACTGGGAAATTTGGCGGAAGAAGAAGCGTCCAAAGTCCTTATTCTGGCTGACTTGGTCAGATGCCCCGCTGGACGGCACGCGGAACGATCTCGTCTTCTGCGATATTTCTACAAACACCTACCGAAAGGCATCTACGTCGAGGCCTGCAAATGGACAGGAATTTTGACATTTGATGAGATGAAGCGCGCGATCGACAGCGAGCGAATCTCCTCTTATCTCGATGGCCCGAACGATGTCGACTGGATCTTTCCTAACCAGATTCTGCAACGACGAGAAGATGATCTATACGTCAATTATGTCCGGGACGATGGAAGCGATGACGTGCGGTACTGGACCTCTCCGCTCAAAGACGCTCTCACATCCCTTTTTCCGTACCATCGAAGCGAATCAATAATCATAAGAATTGCTGACGCACTGTGTAGGCTTGGAGCAACCTCGCCTAACGGGTTAGAGGTGATGGCGGAAATTTGGCGACCGATAAAAATCGTTCCAGAGCTTGAGATTGAGGAACTGCGGAAATTGAATCGATCTACTTTAGATGCTCTGGATGCTCACGGAGTTTTAAGAAAATGCGCTGATGACGCAGGTCAGATTATCATTCAACGCTGGCCGTTTCCTCTCTATCCGCTTGATCTTAACTTGCAAGAGATCGACAAAAAGGACCTAAGGGATCGTCAGCAAAGTTGGGGGCAGTATTAGGCCCCTTCGAATTCGCTCGCGTTCCATAGATTGCGCTCGTGCTTTCGTCGTTGAACCTCGCCGGACCAAGTCGCCATCCTACAACCCTTTGGCGCATCCGAGATGGCAATCGTTGGACAATTCGCTAAGCTGATGCGCCGTCAACGTCTCGTTCCGATCGAAAGCACACTTATGCCCATCCAGCACTTCCCTCCGCCGCCCGGCATCAAAGCCCGGCCCCTCTCCTACGCCGCCCGTGTCGACGATCTGCTCTACATTTCCGGCGTCCCCGACTTCGCGGCCTCGACGACACGGGCGGCCTACCCGACGATTTCGAAGCGCAGTTCGGCAATGTCGCCAAAGGCATCAAGCGCATCCTCGACGAGGCGGGTGCGACGTTTGCCGATTTGATCAAGGTCAACGTGCTGCTGACGCGCGCGTCGGACGTCGCCACCATGAATGCGCTGTATGCCGGCGCGTACGGGCCGCTGGCCTATCCCGCGCGCACCACCTGCGTGGTGCAGGCGCTGCCCAACCCGAAGATGCTGATCGAGATCGAGGTCGTCGCGTCGCTGGCGGGATGCTTAAGCCGCGGCAGCCGGCAGCCCAGATCAGCGTGGCGGCATCGAAGGCTAGTCATATCCTTTGAAAGCGCGCAAAACTCTGGGCGAGAACTGGCGCGGACGATGCGCGCCATAGTCAACAATCGCCCTACGCAAATCCATACAGCGCATTCGCATTGTCGACGAGAATGCGCCGGCCCACGGCGTCGTCGCTCACCCATTCCGCAAGCAGATCCATCAGGTCTCCATCATTCGGCATGTTGCGATCGTTCATGTTGACGTGGGGCCAGTCCGAGCCCCACACCAGCCGCTCCGGAGCGTGCCGGACGAAGGCGCGGGCCAGCGGCGTGACCGAGGGGTAGGGAAAATCCTCTGCCGTGCAGCGCATCGGCCCGGACAGTTTCAGCCAGACGCGCCCGGTGTCGAGCATCCGCAGCACGGTCTTCATCGCCGGCTGATCGAGGCCGCCGGCCGCGGGAATGCTGGCGAAGTGATCGAGCACGATGTCGTTGGGCAGCGCCAAGAGCTTGTCGGCGTAGTCGACGATATCGGTATCGTGCGGATAGAACTGCACGTGCCAGCCGTGGTCGTGGCCGCGCAGCGCGGCGGCGCGGTTGAAATGCGGCAGGTGCACGCCGCGCTTGGCACTGATCATGCGCAGGCCGCGCACGCCCAGGCTGCCGAGGCGGACGAATTCGGCCGCCGGCGCGTCGTCCGGCATCAGCGCGACGCCGCGCAGACGCTTGGGATGTTGCGTCAGCACGTCGGTAAGCAGGCTGGAGTCGCGGCCATAGCCGCCGGGGCTCACCACCACCGCGGTGGACAGGCCGAGCGTATCCTGCAGCTTGAACAGGGTTTCCGGCAATGCGTCGGCGGCGGTGTAGGGGCTGTCGGGATCGTAGCGATACTTTCCCGCCGGGCCGAACAGGTGGACGTGGGTATCGCAGCCGCCCGGCGGCGAGGGATGCCGCGGCCGTTTCGGATGGGGATCGGGAGGTTGGGTCGGAGGCGGCATCGCAGATCCTGGCTCGTGAGGGAGATTATTGCAGCGTGATATGCGCGTCCCTGGCCAGCTCGCGCCATTGCGGCAGTTCGCGCGCGATCAGCGCGCCGAATTGTGCCGGCGTGCCGCCGACCAGATCGACGCCGTCGCCCTGCAGCCGCGCGATGATGTCGGGCGCCCGCGCGGTCTTCTCGCTCATGGCGGCGAGCTTGTCGACCACCGCCTGCGGCGTGCCCTTCGGCGCCATCAGACCGATCCAGAGAATGCCTTCATAACCCGCGAGCCCCAGTTCGGCCAGCGTCGGGGTGTCGGGCAGCAGCTTGGAGCGGTGGCTGCTGGCGATGCCGAGCAGGCGCAGGCCGCCGGCGGTGACTTGCGCGTTCGATGTCGCGTAGGTGTCGAGCTTGAGTTGCACGACGCCGGACAACAGATCCGTCATCGCGGGCGCGGCGCCGCGATACGCCACATGCGTCACCTCGACGCCGACCCGGCGCAGCAGCAGCTCCATGGTGACATGCGGCAGCGTGCCGATGCCGGCCGAGGCATAGTTGAGCTTGCCGGGATTCTGCTTGGCGTAGGCCACGAATTCCGCGAAGCTGGCGAACGGCGCCGCCGGATGGCTCACCAGCACTTCGGGGACTTCCGCGAGCAACGAGATCGGCACCAGATCCTTTTCGGTATTGTAGGGCAGCGACGCCTGCAGCGCGGCGTTGATGGTGAGGTTCGGCGTCGCGATCAGCAGCGTATAGCCGTCGGGCGTGGCCTTGGCGGCGGCATCGGTGGCAACGATCCCGCCGCCGCCGGACTTGTTCTCGATGACGATCGCCTTGCCGAGCTCCTCGGCCATCCGCGCGGCCATCACGCGGGCAACGATATCGACCGCGCCGCCGGCTGGAAACGGCACCAGCAATCGGATCGGCCGCTCGGGGTATTCGGCAAAGCCGGGCGCGGCTTGCGCCAGCGAGACGACAAGCGCGGCCAGCGCCGTCGCGACCTTTCGTCTGGTTGGGACGGACGGCGTTTTCATGGGCAGGTTCCCTTGGGCGTTTCTTTGTCACATCGGCGCGGAGCGAGTCGCACGCGGCCGGAGTATAACGGGAGGCCCGGCGTCGCAAAGCGTTTCGCAACAAGACCTGGAATTGACGCGTCCCGAACGCCGAAAACGCCCCGCCGTGCGCGTCGAAGTCGGCAGCGTCGCGGCCGTCCCGCTGTCGCCATTCCGTCGGGGCTCCATCTGGCGCCGGCACCGGCTTTCGGTTAAGCCGTGGCATCACACATACCGTGCGAAAATGCCTGGCAGTGCAAGCATGTCCAACGCGCTAGACCGCATCCTCGATGCCGCGGCCGATAATCTTCGGGTCGCCAAGATCCTGGTCCAGATGGGACTGGATCCCAACAACATCACCTATGATGCGATCTTCAGCCGGCTGCTCGAGATATTCGTCGCCAACGTCACGCTGGCCAACATGTTCGCCCTGGTCGGCGCCGTGTTTTTCGTGGCGACGCTGCTGACGCACACCATGGTGCCGCTGCGCATCGTCAACATGTGCGGCTGCGCCTTCTTCGCCGCCTTCGGCCTGCTCGTCCACGACGTGAAGACCTTCCTGCTGTATTTCCTGATGCTGCCGATCAATGCCGTGCGTCTGCGCCAGATGCTCAATCTGATCAGGAAGGCCCGCGCCGCCAGTCAGGGCGAGACCTCGATGGAATGGCTGAAGCCGTTCATGACCGACCGCAAGTATCGCAAGGGCGACATCCTGTTCAAGAAGGACGATGCCGCCCACGACATGCTGCTGACGGTCACCGGAAAATTCCTGGTGAAGGAGATCGGCGTCGAACTACCGCCGGGGCGCCTGATGGGCGAGCTCGGCTTCCTCACCCCCGACAACCGCCGCACCGCGACGATCGAGTGCATCGAGGACGGCCATGTGCTGTCGATCAACTACGACAAACTGCTCGAGATCTACTTCCAGAACCCGCAGTTCGGCTACTACTTCCTGGTCCTGACCAGTCAGCGCCTGCTGGAAAACATCGCGCGGCTCGAGCAGGTCGCCGCGCAGAACCAGAACCGCGGCGAGCTACAGCCTGGATGAGCAGGCGACATCCGGTGTTTCGTCAAATCCCGCATATCGCGGCGTTTATCGTCGGGCGTGAGGCTCGGACCACGAAAGGAGCAGACGCCTCAACCTGTCTTCGTCGTCGCCGATCGACTACCCGGCGACCGAGCGCCTGGCGTGGCGCACCAGCACGTTGGTGTCCAGCGCATGGAGTTTTTCCTTTACCGATTGCCGGTCGACCTCATAGGGAACGTCGACCACCAGGACGGAATCTCCATTGTCGTCGGACGTCGTTCCGACGGTGTGGCTGATGCCGGCCGAGCCGAGAATCTGCCGGGCCTTGATGGCGGCTGCGATTGCGCTGCGATCGGTCATGACTTTCCTCATTCAGCTCAGTGCCAGGCCCCACGCTTTCAGGATCGGTGCCAGCGGACAGACATAGGAGACACCGGTCTTTTCTCCGTCGATCTCCAGAATGCCGCCGCCGATCACCAGGCCAACGGGCGCGAGGCTGTTCGCCAAGTAGGCTACGCTACCAGAATCCCCCGGAATGCTGAACGGCTTATTAAGGTCGCGCCAGCGCACCTCGATCATCGCCTCGACCGTCACATTTCCCAGTGTCCCCATATAGATATCGAATGGGCCGACGTTTTCCAGGGACACCGAACCGGTTGTGAACCCGGTTGATCGGCCGATCTTGGCGAGCTCCGCTCTCGGCGTGGGCAAAGCCCCCGCGACCGGGACGCCCAGATCGCGCCCTTCGGACGGCCACCCCTGGCCATTTGGTACTTTATTACCACCAAACTTGACGGTCCCGAGCAGCTCCGCGAAAGCGGCGTCCATGGCGTAGGGACCCTCGCCCCTCAGATCCACGAACCTGCGCAACGATCCGACCTTGGCGTGATGGATGCCATCGTCGGCGGTCGCGGGATGATGGATCGGATCGCCCGTCTCGGCATCGCCGCCATTGGCCAGCACGTGGCTGCACGACAGGAAACCGGCCGTCTTGCCGGCCTGGACAAAAAGGCCAAGCGTTCCGGGGCCGCCGCTCACATGCGCGACGGAAGACCCCAGGGTCAGCGGATCGTTGTTCAGCGCGGCCGGATGCACGCCGCCGCCATGCGCGGCGACCTTGCTGAGGATGCCGATCGGCACCTTGCCGCCGATGCGCTTTTCGGCGAGCGTCTTGGCGTACAGCACCGACTGCACGTCCGCATGCTGCAGCCGGACCTCGAGTGCAAACGCATCGTTGTCGGCCAGCCGATACCCCACCGACAGCCGGGGCAACGGCCGCTCGCCGGATTGGGCCACGATGCGCGACGACGGCACCTGCAACGACTTGCCGCGGATCGCCTGCCCAAGCAGATTGGCGTCGCGGGCGGCCATCACATGGTCGAGATGACGCAGCGGAATCTCCCGCAGGCTTTGCGCGAAACGATTCCCGGGCAAAAATTCGCCGATCGTCTCCAGCACGGAAATCGACGGCGCGGTGGCCGAAAATTCCGCCTCCAGCGCACGCTTGAGCGATTGCGCCGTGGCCAGATCGACGGTGCCCTCACGACGGCGCCCGGCCTGAATCCTCGGGGCGGCGACGCCAGCCATCAGGTGCCTTCGTAGAAATACGGCACCACGATCACCCAGAAAATCAGCGCCACCGATCCAATCCAGGTCGGCAGGGCCGTTTGCACGATGATCGGATGCCCGAGCGAAAGGATCAATATCGCGAACGAGATTGCGGCAATCGCGACGGCCAGCCACTGAATGGTCGACCAGAGGCCGGTCCGCGCCCGCGTGCCCCATACGCGAACCAAAATCACCAGAACGAAGCCGATGACCGGCAACCACGGCAGGAATTTCACAGCCAGCGGATCATTCGGCGCAACGCCGACCACGATGCCCCGTGCCGCCTGATAGGCGGCGAGAACCTCCGCCGGTATCAGCCGGACGAGGCGATCGATATATTCCTGGAAGGGTGAGCCGGGTGCTCCGCCATGCGCGGCGATGGTCGCAGGTTTCTGGATACGAAACGGGTAAGCCATGTCTTGCCCCTCTTCATCTTCCCGCTTTCCACTCTATGATAAGGCGTCGAAGCACTCAACTACAAGTTACACTTTGATATGCCCACCTTGACGAGCGAACCGCTTTTCCGCCCGCAGCCAAAGGCCTCCCATGTCCCCGATCCAACACTTTCCTCCGCCTCCCGGCATCAAAGCCCCGCCGCTCTCCTACGCGGCCCGCATCGGTGACCTGCTGTTCATTTCCGGCATCCCCGGCTTCGACGACAACGGCGACCTGCCCGACGGTTTCGAAGCCCAGTTCGGCTTTGTCGTGCGCACCATCACGCGCGTGCTCGGCGAGGCCGGCGCGACGTTTGCAGATCTGGTCAAGGTCAACGTGCTGCTGACGCGCGCGTCCGATGTCGCCACCATGAATGCCTTGTACGCCGGCGCGTTCGGGCCGCCGCCCTATCCGGCGCGCACTACCTGCGTGGTGCAGGCGCTGCCCAACCCGAAGATGCTGATCGAGATCGAGGGCGTGGCGTCGCTGGCCGGGCGCTGAACCGCAGCGAGCTGCGGGTCGCGCGAATGCGCGGCCGATGAAAAATTCCGCGACATCCGGGATTCGTGCTGTCCCGCTGCGACCGACGCCAACGAACGCCAACATAATGTCGTTATCTGGAGCCTCCGCCCCGAGGCAGCAGATTGCTTTTCAACGCTGCCGCAATATCGTCCGTGCCGAAATTGATCCGCATGGAGAGCTGACGATGCGCCTCGCACCTGCAACCGCCGCAACGCTTTGCATGATGATCATGCTGATGCCCGCCCACGCCGAGAGTCTCAGGGAGTGCGGATCGATCAGGGAGCCCGGCGAACGCATGGCGTGCCTGGAGCGGAATACGGCGACGCTCAGCGCCGAACTGGAGACGGTGACGCGGGAGCTCAGAAGGGCCGTCAAGGCGCTGGACGCCAAACTTGCAGCGACACACGCCACGATCGGCCGGCTCGACAGCGTGAACATCACGTCGAACAGCGGCGAACGCCACTGCCTGCACGATAACCGCGATGGCGGCGTCAGTCTCGACAGCTGCAGCAAATCGCTGGGCTGGAAGCTGTCGCCGCGATAGCGAAGCGGTCGCCGAGGTCCCTTACCCCGCTCTCAACACCTATCTTTGCCCCACTTCCGCCTTGAACCTTTCGGCCGCCGCCGAAGACCCAGTCATGTCCGGGACGTATCACAGGCCCGGCACAGCTCCGCGGGGACCTCGCGGGGGCACAACAATCGCACATTTTTCCAACCAGGAGCTTTTGCCCATGCGTTCGACCGTCCTTTTCGCCGCCGCCGGCGTTGCCATCACCGCCTTTGCCGCAACCGCCCCCGCCGAGGCTGCCTTCAACCTGATCAAATGGCAGGGCACCGGCGTCTGCCAGGTGTGGGACACCAGCGTTCCGACCAAGCCGTTCCCGACGAACTACACCACGGTCAGCAAGCCGCAGAAGACCTTTGACGCCGCCATCAAGGTCAAGGACGGCATGCTCAAGAAGGGCTCCTGCAAGTTCTGACAACCACGCTTCACCGAAGGGCGGGTGACGGCCGAGCGCCGCGCCCGCCCTTTTTTCATGCGCGTTTGCGTTCGCCTCACCTCTCCCTGAGCAGCGCGTCGCGCGCCGCGGAGAGGTCGCGAAACACCTCACCGTTGCCGCCGCCGTCGGGATGCGCGGTCTTGGCGGCGCGCTTGAAGGCGCTTTGGATCTCGGCGGCGGCGAGCCGGCGGCCGAGCGGCAGGCCGAGCAGCTGGCGATGGCGCTCCTCCGGCGTGAGGGAAGCGGTCACGCCGCGCTTGCCGAAGCGCGGCGCGGCGAGTCCATGGAGCGCGTCGCGCACCAGGCGAGGCGGCGGTGCGCGAGATCTCTGGTGCTGCGGTCGGCGCGCGCCGGCATGGCGCTGCGCAGGCTCGGCAGCGCCTGGACGGCCGCCTGCCGCAGCGCCGGCTCATCGCAGCCGGCGATCTCGGCGGTCAGCCGCGCCGCCTCGCGATAATCCGGCGCGGCCGCCGACCACAGGCGGTCGATGGCACGCTTCCACTCGGTGAACTGTCGGTGCATCGGACGGCCTCCCCGGTCAGCCGGAAAGAACAACGCACGGAGGCCGTCCCGCGTTTCAGATGCGGCGATTTTGAGACAGTTTGCACCCATCGCGCGTTGAACCTGGGGGCGGGCTTTGCGCACATAACCGGTGTTCGGCGCAGCGAAAACATCGTGCCTGAACCTTCCCGCGTCGCGGGATGCTGCAGAACATTCCATTTCAGGACAGGAGCATTCATCATGCGTCAATTCTCTTTGCTTGCCACCGCCGCCGCCATTGCCGTCACCGCGATTGCCGCCACCAGCCCGGCAAAAGCCTCCTACGACCTGATCCGCTGGGAAGGCACCGGCTTCTGTCAGATCTGGGATCGCAGCATCCCGACCGTTCCGTATCCGTCGAACTACGCCACCGTCACCACCGAGCTGCCGACCTTCGGCGACGCGCTGGTCGCCAAGGACGGCCTGCTGCGCTCGGGCACCTGCGCGTACTAAGGCGCGCCCTTACGCGTTAAGGCGCGCCCTTACGCGTTAAGGCGCGCCCTTACGCGTTGAGGCGCGCCCTTGCGCGTTGAGGCGCGCCCTTGCGCATCTGATCCCCTCCGGCGCCAGCCGTTGCGCATGGCGCCAGGACGTATCGTCATCTTGTGCGCGCGGGCACGCTTGTTATCCTCCGGCAAAACCAACACCGGAGGAGACATGCCATGCCCGGCCTGCTGCAAAATCACATTGCCGTCGTCACCGGCGCCGGTTCCGGAATCGGCCACGCCATCGCGCTGGGTTACGCGCGCGAGGGCGCGCAGGTGGTCGCCGTCGACGTCGACGGCGACGCCGCGGCGAAGACCGCCGCCGATATCAGCGAGGCCGGCGGCAATGCCCGCCACTTCGAGCTCGACGTTGCCGACCGCGCCGCCTGCCGTGCGATCGCCGGCAAGGTCGGCCGGATCTCGATCCTGGTCAACAACGCCGGCATCGCGCGGCGCAACGGCATGACCGGTGCCGCGGATGCCGTCATCCGGGACTGGGAAGACATCATCGCCATCAACCTCACCGGCGTGTTCAACGTCACGCACGCCTTCCTCGAACCGCTGCGCGCCAGCAAGGGCCGCATCGTCAACATCGGCTCGATCCAGTCCTTCGTGCATATCCGCACGCCGAGCTCGCCGGCCTATACCGCCTCCAAGCATGGCGTGCTCGGCTTCACCAAGGCGCTGGCCGCCGAACTCGGCAAGGACGGCGTGCGCGTCAACGCCATCGGCCCGGGCTTCATCGCCACCCCGATCAACGCCGCCACGCGTGCCAGCAATCCGGATGCGGTGAAGATCTTCATGGATCACACCCCGCTCGGACGCGCCGGCACGCCGGACGACATCGTCGGCCCGGCGATCTTCCTGGCGTCGGACCTGTCGAACTATGTGACAGGCTCGATCGTGATGGCGGACGGCGGCTACCGGGCAGTCTAGCGACGAATCCAGCGCCGCTCCGCGGTCACGTCGGCGGCGGCATGCCGAATTGAACCGGTCATGGATCGACTGATACAGTCACCTCGATAGAATCATGAGAGGTAGCGACGTGGCCGACGAGACATCCGCCCGGCAGGGACGACAAGGACCGCAAGGCGTGCAGGGACGCCCGGGCGAGCCGGGACGTCCCGGACCGCAAGGCCATCCCGGACGTCCCGGACCCGACGGTCCGCGCGGCAAGCCGGGCCCGCAGGGTAAAGTCGGCCCGCAGGGCAAGCGTGGCGAAGCAGGTTCACGTGGTGAACCTGGTCCGCAGGGTAAGCCGGGCCCGCGCGGCGAAGCCGGTCCACGAGGTGAACCTGGACCGCGCGGTGAAGCTGGACCGCGCGGCGAGCCGGGGCCCGCGGGCGCGTTGCCTTCGATCGAACAGGTGATGCCGTGGCTGCATCTGATCTTCGATGCCTGGGAAGATCATCGCCTGAACAAGGAGCGCGAACGCCAGGAACTCGCGGCGGCGGAAGCGGCGCTGCGCGAAATCCCGCCTCATGACGACGCCGATGAGGTGGATGAAGAGGACGAGGACAAGGACAAGGACAAGAAGAAGAAGCGGCGCAAACACAAAAAGTAAATTCGCCGTCCGGACTCAGCGAAGCAAATTCCGGACGTCGCTGCCGGCGTTCCCGTCACGCCATCGCCATGAATATTCTGCGCGACCGACACACTCCGTCCGCGCCGAACACAAATTATCGTGGCTCACTCGAACTGGCGTCGGCGGACCTGGCTAAACGGACCGATCATCGCGAACACTCGACCACCCCCTGAGGTGGCAGGTCCCTGCAGGACACGCCGTATGGTCCATCGGCCACGGCGGACATTCCTCCACGACGCGTACATCGCAAGGCAGACATCGCAAACTCACCATCGAAGGAACGCGACATGCGCTTGAACTCGGCACAGCTGGAACGGACATTGAGCCAATTCGAAGCCCAGCCCCTTCCCGACAATCATCCGGCGATCCCGCAACTCAACAATCTGTTCGGGGATCATACTTTCTTCCTCGACAACATGGGCCTCCATGTTCTGGAGCCTTCGGAAGCTCCCGACGCCGAGGGCCAGACCGGCGAGATCGTCAACCTCGCCAATTGGAGCGACGCCAATCTGACCAGCCTGTTGCCCCATGAGCCCGAGCCGACCGGCGTCGTGGTCATGATCGAGCCGGTGCACTAGGCAGGATGAGTTTAAGTTGTCAGGCGGCATCAACCCCGTCTTTGCGAGCGTAAGCGAAGCAATCCAGGAGCCCAGAAGCAAGACTGGATTGCTTCGTCGCATCCGCCTTCGCCCGAAGGCGGCCTTCTGCGAGACAAGAGAGCTCCTCGCAATGACGTGGTTAGCTATTCCGACTCGATCTAGAGGCCATCATGCATGCCCTCGGGTCGCTCCCGAGGGCATTTTTTCGGCTCACGCGAACCGTGCCCGCGAGCGCTCCTGCGCCTTCTCCGCCTCGATGGCGCGGTCGCGCGCCGGGGCATGGGTATGCAGCGATCCCAGCAGTTTTCGCGCCGCGGCGGAGACCTCGGCGACCGCGCAGTCGAACGCTTCGATATTGGCCTTCGACGGCGTGTTGAAGCCGGACAGCTTGCGCACGAACTGCACCGCCGAAGCGTGGATCTCATCCTCGGTGGCGGGCGGCTCGAAATTGAACAGCGTCTTGATGTTGCGGCACATCGTCGGTTCCCGGGTACGGTTGCGGATACCGCCAAGGTAACCCGGATCGACCGAAGCGCAACCGCCCCGATAAAATCCTCGAAAGCCCGCCGCGCGTCGTGATACCATGGAACCAAGCGGCGCCGTCGAGCGGCCGCATCGGGGAGGACATTCATGAATTATCTGCGCGCCACGCTGTCGACTGCGTTTGCCCTGATCTCATTTGCCGCCTTTGCGGCCGACTACCCGGCTCCGAAGCAGGGCGAATGGATCGCCAAGGACTTCAAATTCCACACCGGCGAGGTGATGCCCGCGCTGAAGCTGCACTACACCACGGTCGGCGATCCCGGCGGAGCGCCGGTGCTGGTGCTGCACGGCACCGGCGGTTCGGCGGCCAGCATGCTGACGCCCGGCTTCGCCGGCGAGTTGTTCGGCGCCGGCCAGGCGCTCGACGCGACGAAATATTTCATCATCATTCCGGACAATGTCGGCCATGGCCAGTCGTCAAAACCCTCCGACGGCATGAAGACGGCGTTTCCGAAATACAATTACGACGACATGGTCGAGGCGCAGTACCGCCTCGTCACCGAAGGCCTCGGCGTCAAGCACCTGCGGCTGATCATCGGCAATTCGATGGGCGGCATGCACACCTGGCTGTGGACGGAGAAATATCCGAACCTGATGGATGTGGCGGTGCCGATGGCGGCGCAGCCGACCGAGATGGCGTCACGCAACTGGATGATGCGCCGCGCCATGCTGGAGACCATCCGCAACGACCCGGAATACAACGGCGGCAACTACACCGCGCAGCCGCGGATGATGAAATACGCCCTGCTCGCCTATGGCATCGCCAGCATCGGCGGCACCCTCGCCTATCAGATGCAGGCGCCGACCGCGGCCCAGGCCGACAAGATCGTCGACGAACGTCTCGCCGCGCCGATCACGGCGGACACCAACGATTATCTCTGGCAGTGGGAGTCGTCGCACGACTACAACGCCGCGCCGAACCTGGAAAAGATCGAGGCGACCCTGCTGGCGATCAATGCAGCCGACGACGAGCGCAATCCACCGGAAACCGGCCTGATGGTCGACGCGCTGAAGCGGGTCAAGAACGGCAAGCTTTTCCTGATTCCGGCGAGCACCGCGACGCGAGGCCACGGCACCACCGGATCCGCCACGATGTACAAGCAGCAGGTGCTCGAGTTGCTGCAGTCGGCGCCGCAGCGGTCGATGTAAGGCGGGGCGTTGCCGTAGCCTCGCGATTGCGGGAATCATTCCACGAGTCGTCCCGGCGCAGGCCGGGACCCAGACCCCCTGGCGTTTATGATTTAAGAAAGACAGCTGCTCCACTGCATAAACAGCGACGACACGGCGTCTGGGTCCCGGCCTGCGCCGGGACGACCGTGACCTATTCCGCACCGCATCAAATCCACACTGCAGCGCAGGCTCATTATTTGAGCATGCATCCCCGACCATGCTCGTGCCTAAATGCGCCGGCAGCCTCGATTCGATAGCGCACGCCTGACGCTTCGATCGCCGCGCAGCGAGCGCTGACATGATGTGAGGATCCGATGCGAACCACCGCGCCGATCGTCATGATCGGTTTTGTGCTGGCGCTGACCGCCACGGCGCAGGCCGTCGATCGCGGCCAGTTCGACGACGTTCCGGCCGACGTCAGGGCGTGGTTCAAATCCCAGATCAGTCCGAGCGGCGTGCCGTGCTGCGACATTTCCGACGGTCATCGCACCGCCTACGACGTCCGTGACGGCGCCTATTGGGTGCCGATCGAGGGCATGTGGTGGCAGGTGCCGGACCGCGCGGTGATCCGCGACGGCGGCAATCCGGTGGGCGAGGCGGTGGTCTGGTACGTGCATCACCGCGGCAGCATCGTGATCAGTTGCTTCGTTCCGGC
>Ga0209758_1001426_pt1 | contig 28271 bp, 31 predicted proteins | sample AraplaMF_Col_mMF_FD_184258 | JGI IMG/M metagenome (GOLD analysis project Ga0209758, IMG submission 184258) | Arabidopsis root microbial communities from the University of North Carolina, USA - plate scrape MF_Col_mMF (SPAdes) (version 2) | ecosystem: Host-associated > Plants > Roots > Endosphere...
AGTGAGGAGGATCGGTAGTTCAGTCGGTTAGAATGCCGCCCTGTCACGGCGGAGGTCGCGGGTTCGAGTCCCGTCCGGTCCGCATAGTAAGACTGATACAAAGTTAAAAGCCCGCTCGTTGAGCGGGTTTTTTGTTTTGAGAGAGTTTAGTCCAGCGTTTGGGTGCTTATATATCCTTTGCGCTGCGGCTCAGCTCAGCCACACCTTACTAAAAGTCTCACCTGTTTCCCTGTCTGTTATCAAGGCCTCCCTTTCAATTCCCCATTGCCGGAGCAGCTGAAATGAAATATTATTATCCGGATATATCGTCGCCGTAATCCTTCGTTTCCAGAGGTATTGATTTGCTTTTAAAAAATTCAATACCTCCTTCATGATGCCTTTACGTCTTTCCCGGGGATGAACCATGTACACAATTTCAAGTTCATTTTCGGCGGTGTCTTTAGTTTCTTTTAATTCCAGATGGGCGCAAAGTTCCTGGTTTCTGTACACCGCCCACACCCAGAACCATCTGTTGTCATTATTGCGGTAGAGCTCAAAGATCTTATCAAACATGGCTTCTTCTGCCTTTCTATCTCCGGTGGCCCCACCCATAAACCCGATGACGTCCTTATCAAGCGACATCTCCAGATACCGTTTCAGATCTTTGGGCTGATACGGTTCCAGGGTATAGTTCTCTGTTTTGTAAGTTGGAGGCAGCATACTTCAATTACTTGTTAACTTCTTCTCCGTTTCAGTTTTCGGCGTCCCGGTTCTATTAGGTTCACCTTCTCCTGTACTAATATAATTTTTCAGGCTGGTTTGAATGTAATGACTCCATCCCTGGTGGCAGGCATCGTAACATTCGTACTCCGGTACCAGGCCAATATGGGTAAATACCAGCTTTGTTTTATCGCCTTCTGCAAAAATATCAAACACAATTTTAGTATTCACCCATTCTGTTTTGTCTTTTGTAAAATTGAAATCGTTTTCCAGAATGTGCCATACCACCTTTTGGTTGGGCACAAGCTCCAGCACTTTCACTTTGCAGGCATGTATATCTTCAAAATGATAGTCAAACACCCCGTTTATCTTGCCGGTATCGCCTTCTATTTCCTCGCTCCACCACGCTCTTGGATTGTTAATAGCATTAAATACTTCTCCGGGTGTTTTATTTACTAAAACCGTAGTTGTAAAGTCCTGATTTTGCATATGTTTATTTTTTTGATCTTTTGAACAAAACTAGCACCTGCAATTATAACCAAGGGGGTGTGCGGTGGACTTTCTGACGCGTTGATTTGGACAAAAGACAAGCGGATATACAAGAACAGGGCACACCCTGAATGAAGGGTGTGCCCTGTTCTTGTATATCGTTGTTCACTGTTATATTCCTCTGCTAGTACCCATAGGTACCCGTATCCCAGCGAGCTACCCCACTCTGGTAAATCACCAGGTTACCATCACTCTGCATCACCAGATTTGCGCCCGGATAAGTCCAGGTACCGGAATCCCAGTGCGCCACATTATTGTTATCATACAATACCAGGTTACCATCCGTCTGCATTACACAGCGGTTGATAGAAGGGTTGCCGTAAGTACCGGAATCCCAAAGGGCCGTATTGTAATTGTAAACAACAAAGTTGCCATCTGTTTGCAGAATAGCAATAAAACGCCCGTCATCAGAGCGTATGTACTGCCCTTGTGACAACTGCTGTCCAGAGCTTAATACACTGGGAGCATAAGCAGCAGGCGAATACAATGCTTTCATGGCATAGTCATCATAGTAAGAGAAGCCAGCCCAGTTAACACCGCAGGTGCCGCCATTCATAAAGGAGGCGTTATCTGAAGAAGGCGTACCTGGAATGGGAATGCCACCAGACTCTCCACCTGACTGCCAGTTAGTATGCCTGAATCCAATGCAGTGACCCAGCTCATGTGCCACCAGCAAGGTTAGCTGAGAGGCACTGGTAAGACCATAGTAATTGAGTGTATACTCAGAAATATACACTGTGTTGAAGGGCCTTCCATCAGAGAAAGGAAAACCTGCCTGTCCGCATACGCCGAGTTGCAGGTTATTGCTCACGATCTCGATATTAGCCTGAGCAGCGGAATAAACCCTTGAAAGCTGGATCTGGGTACCGATAGCGTTATAGGCGTTTATAACATTGTCCAGTACTGAGCTGAGGTTAATGGAGCTAAAGGATCCGGCGTTCAGATAAACCTTTATATTCCGGTATGCAGGCGCTACCAGATAAGGAGTACGGGCCTGTTCCGTATGTACCTGTCCGGGTTTGGGCGCGGGTTCGTTTTTATAGAAGATAATATCTCCCTGTACAATGTACCGGTCTTTCTCTTCCACAATATCTGTTCGTTTAAAGCCTTCTTTGAGGATTTTCTTCAGAACAGCGTCTTCCTGGGTCGTTGATGGATCTGCTTTTTCAGGGGTTTGTTCTTTGGAGCATCCAAACCAGGTGAATGCCAGCAGTAGTGCAGTGTATAAAACGTATTTCTGTTTAAGCATAAAAAAACATTAAATAGGGTGGATAGTAAATTGGATTTAAGGCCTGGATATAAAGAATTTTCCGGGGGTGAACGGGATAACATTCAACAATTGATTTTAACAGGGTTTACAATATTGATACTTATTATCTTGAGGTAGGTAAAGATATAGGGAAGTACTGCAGTACTACAGCACTGGTATCAGGGGCATATTAAACCGGCTCATTGATCGCAATCAATCTAGTCCACGCGCAGCACAATCTTTCCCACCTTGCCACGCTCAGTCAGCATTTCAAAAGCCTGCTCCGCCTCTGTCAAAGGGAAAACACCCGCGATAATGGTGCGGACAAATCCGCCGTCGATCAGCCGCGCGATCTCCCGAGCCCCTTGGCAACATTATATGGAACTATGTGGTGCTGGGGTTTTCCATATTATTTGAAGGCACGTCCCTGGTCATCGCTGTCAGGGAGTTCAATACACTGCGAGGTGATCTTGACTGGTGGTCCGCAGTGGTAAAGAGCAAGGACCCCTCCAGCTTCCTGGTATTATTTGAAGACGGCGCTGCCGTAACGGGATTGCTGATAGTAGGCGTTCTCATGTTCCTGAACCAGCGTTATGATCTCCCGGTGCTGGACGGTGTAGCATCTGTACTGGTGGGATTGGTCCTGGTATTCGTTTCGATGATACTAGCCCGTGAAAGCCGTAGCCTGCTCATGGGAGAAGGTATAACGTCTGAAACAGTTACTCATATTAAGGCGCTTGTAGAAAAAGATCCGGGCATTGAAAAGGTGATTACCGTATTATCTACCTATCAGTCGCCTGAAGAAGTGGTTCTGATGCTAATGGTTGCTTTTCGCCCGGATCTTGACGCCAAAGAAATAACAAGTACTATTGACCGCCTGCGCAAAGAAATAAAGGCAACTTATAAATTAGTGCGGTATATTTTCATTCAACCTGCAACAAACGAGGCGCCCGGCGGAGTGAAGTAAATTAACTACCCGGCATTCACCATCCAACGAATCCCAAAACGATCAGTAAAATTGCCATGCCATGCGCCCCAGAATTGTTGTTTAAAGGGAATATGCGGCGTCCCTCCTTCCGACAGCTGATCAAATATTTTTTGTCCTTCTTCCGGGCTGGATACTGATATAGATAATGATACGTCACCTGTACCCCTGGTGATAGATTTACCGGGCAGCGTGTCACTGGCAAGAATAGTGTTTCCTCCGAAGGAATAGGATGCATGCAGTATCTTTTGCTTATATTCTTCAGGGGCCTTCATCGCCGGGTTATCGTAGCGGTTTACTATATTGATCTCTCCGCCCAGGATCTGCTGATAAGTTGTTAAAGCTTCTTCGCAGTCGCCATTGAAGTGCAGGTAGGGAACCAATTGAATTGTTTGTTGATTCATAGCATAAATATTTACATCAAAGTTACTTTATGGAAAGAAGGTCTAATTGTACGATTTCGACAGGAACTATAAATTATACAACTTAGCCATCCTATTTGCGAGGGCCGGCTGTATAACCTGCACAATGGTAAACTGTTCCTTCAGAAAATCCCGCGGGGTAAAATTAGTAAGCTGTTTAAATTCCCGTATAAAATGCGATTGATCATAATAACCGCATTCATGGGCAATACCTGTTAACGAAGTATGCCTGCATGAATACATGGCCAGCACAGCATCATTAAACCTTTTTATTTTTAGTAATTCTGCAGGTGTTAGCCCCATTACCGTTTTAAACCGGCGTTCCAATGTCTTATAGTTTGTATTGAATTGTGCGGCCAGCTCATTAATGGAGATTGCAGGGCATTGTAATAAGGCCTTTGAACATTTAGCGACAAAACTGTAAGCATCGGAAGTATTATAAATCTTTTTCAGGAGGAAATTATCTGCTAATACTACTCTTTCCTTATTACCGGTTTCGGCCATTTGTTCTTCTAAGATCCTATACTCCTTTCCCAACAGGTCCTCAATCTGAAAAAATGCATTTGAAAACAAATGGACAGGTATATGAAAAAAGGGGTATGAACCGCCGGGTTTAAAGCGTATGGAGAAGATATTTTGTTTCCTGGTTTGCGAAATGATCAATGACTGTTTCCGGATACCGATAACGTGAGAGCCTTTTACTGTGCGTGACTCACCATCTTTAATCTGGGCATAATTATCTCCAAAATTAAACATCAGCTCGATAGTACCGTCAGGAATCAGCGACTCCTGTTCCCTGAACGGTGGCCTGTCAGCCAATGCCGACCAATAGCATTCAATATAAGCCGCCAGGAGCGGGTGCGGTTTGTATTCCTTATACTCCATTGATCAATCGTTGTTTTCAGGCTGTCCGTCAGCCTTCTGACAATGTAGAATAGATCTCAAATAAATTCCCTTCTGTATCTCTGAAATGTGCTACACGAATTCCCCAAGCTTGCATATCCTGTGGTGCTGACAAAAAAGCAACTCCTTTATTTCTAAGCTTATCGTAAGTGATGGACACATTCTCCACCTCAACTATGATGGCAAATTTATCCTGCGATTTCCCATTCTTAGCTTCAAAATTGTCTATCGCCATGCCCATCAGCTCAGCTTTAAAAATGGCAATCCCTGATGCTACACCAATATCAAAACTGGCGTAATTATCGCCTGGTTTGCCATAGGTACATTCAAGGCCGAGTGTATCGTTGTAAAAAGCAAAAGCTTTATCAAAGTCGTTCACTAATAAGCGGATGTTGTTAAACTTCATTTTCCTTGTTTTAGATTAAACCAGTTTTCTTAACCATATCATAAGTACGAAAAATACACTGATAAATAGAATAGCGCGGAATACTTTGCATTATAACGCATGCGGGGCAATGCCTTGTATAAATGCACGTAAAGATATTTATATAAGAAAATCATTTCAGACACAAATCAAAATATTTTCAGTAAATATTCAAAGAACTATCTTTGTCCTAATCCTCCCGCAAATCATGGTACATACCTCCGGCTTTATCCACGTCCAGATCAGTGATCATGTAAAGAAACATGGCATACATATCTTCAATTTCTCCGCCGTTGCTCCTGAGCTCCCGGCGAACGTGGCTCATCGTGACGAAAACTACCAATTCCTCCTTCAAAGAAAAGGGCAGTTCAGGCTGATGCTTGATTTCAATACAGTAGAAATGAGCGGGCCATCATTATTCTTTATCCTTCCCGGACAATTCCACTATCATATCTCGTCCGATACGGACGCATTTGTGCTGACAGTAGATCCATCATTTGTACAAGAAGCCTATAAAATAATACTTGACCAGTATTTCCTGATGCACAACCCTGTATCCATTACTCCCGCCAAATTGAAAAAACTCAGTGATTGCATTTCCTTTTTAACTGACGAGATCAATGAATCAGGGGCTAATACCTGCAAGCAGCATATCATACGCGGTTTGACCGATACTATCCTGGGTATGTTCACAGAAGAGTATTCCCAACCAGCAGCTAGCAAAGGCGTAAAAGAAACACGGCACCTTGCTATCACCCGTCAGTTCAAAACCCTGCTATTTCAACACTTTAAAACGCTGAAGAAACCATCTGACTATGCAGCGCTTCAGCAACTTTCTACCCCCTATCTGAACGAAGCTGTCAAATCGTTCACGGGGTTTACGGTAAGTTACTGGATACAGAAAATGATCATTACAGAAGCCAAGCGCCTGTTATATCATACCGAACTTACCGTCAAAGAGATCGCCGGTGAACTGGGCTATGATGACCATGCCTACTTTTCCAGACTGTTCACGCAGATAGAGCAGGTGTCTCCTGTGGGCTACCGGAAAAAATACCGCTAAAAGTCCAAACATTACCCCTGTTTCTGTCTTGTCTGCCGCGCTTAATCTACCTTACTTTGCATTGCCGTTTATGATCATGATCAAGCTTACAGCGGCGATTTACATCCACTCAAAAATTTAATACCGTCAATGAAAAGTCTTATAAAAAGATGTAAAGCACTGCTTTTAGCAGCGCTGATGATCCCGTCATTAATGTCTGGTTTAGCTGCACAAACAAAAGCTGCTCCCATTAAGAATATAGTATTGGTACATGGCGCATTTGCCGATGGATCCGGCTGGAAAGCCCTGTACAATGTACTGACTAAAAAAGGATATCATGTAACCGTAGTACAAAATCCCCTATCATCTCTGGAAGATGATGTGAACGCTACCAAAGTTGCACTTGACAAACAGGATGGACCTGCGATCCTTGTTGGACATTCCTGGGGTGGTGCGGTGATCACGGAAGCTGGTAATCATCCTAAAGTGGCCGCCCTGGTATATGTTGCTGCGTTTCAACCTGACGCGGGAGAATCCGCCCTGCAATGGCTGCAAACAGCGCCACCGGCGCCTGAGAATGGTGTACTGCCTCCGGATGACAAAGGCATCGTATATTATGATCAACAGAAGTACCATGCCGGTTTCTGTGCTGACATCCCTAAAGCAGAAGCTGATTTTATGTACGCCTCTCAGGGCGCGTTCTATGCCAAAGGCTTTGCAACGAACATCACGCATGCCGCCTGGAGAGATAAACCTGCCTATGCCGTTGTAGCCACCCAGGATAAAAGCATTGCACCCGAGATACAGCGTAACATGTATAAACGTTCAAATACCAGGGTTACGGAGGTAAAGGGAAGTCATGTGGTATTTATGTCGCAGCCGGAGGCAGTAGCGAAAGTGATTATTACTGCATCGGAAGCTGTTGCAGGCGGGCACTAATGTTTAATTTTTTACAAAGGTCTGTATACGGCTTGTATACGGACCTTACTTTTTAGCTTACGTCTTTCAATGTACGTAAAATAAACCAGCCCCTCAATACGAACTCTATATTATTGTGCGGGCGTGTATGTATAATATGACTCCGCTAAAAAGTCTCCTTTCAACTGATCCCGCCAGCTTATCAGGCCAACACGCCCCTGGGCATCCGGCGTAGTAAAGCGCTGAATACGGAAAACAAAATCGCCGTTCTCCGTCCAGTTATTGGCAGAATAACGAGGCAGGAGCACCGCGCTGTAATTGTCGGGTGCGTTCAGTGCCAGGCCATGTTCCAGGTTAAAGAAACGTTCTGCATTCGGCAGGTTATCATACCGGTTAACCAAGAAGTCGTTCCATCCCAAAAAGTTTCCCTGCTGGCTATATACCGCCCGGGATGTGTCTGTATTGGTGATCTGCAGGACAACCGTATCGCCCCAGATGTACCTGGCAGCGGGGGGAATGTTTACCCAGTTGTCACTGGCCTCTTCATATTCGGCGCGGGCGGGTAAACGTTCAACACCATTATAGTAGAATTTACGCAGACGGATCCTTTGCCAATGATCTACCTGGTAGCCAACTACCTTCACCACACGCTGCAGGTTATCGTAATAAAGGGTATCTACATTGGTTTCGGTCAACTGCGTAGTATCTGTCCCGGAGGCCATCCTGACATGCAGCCAGGGCTTATTGAACTTGTTATAATGATAGATGTCCAGCACCTTGCCATAGCTTGGCTCGCCCCCTTCATATATGAAGATGGTCCTTACCTGTGTAAGCAGCGAAGATGGTTTGGGTGGCAGCGGAATACAGGGACCGGGATCTTTGATACAACCGGCCAGTAATAAACTGCACAAAACTGCCAGTAAGATAGGTCTGCGTAAAGTGTTTTCCATAACGGCTATTTATTATTTAGGGCTATATAACGCATTTTCGAATCAGGGGCTTGGCTAATGGTCTGTAATCAGATTGAAATTACAAGAAAGAGGGATACCTGTCCAGTACTTATTCCAGTAAAGTTAAAGCGAACACCGCGGTGATTGAAAAAGTAATAAAGCCGGCGACTTGCCGGCTTTTCTTTTTATATCTCAATGCTCATTTCCTTCTCCCGCCCCTGCGCCATTGGGGTCTTTAGGTATATTAAAGCATTTTTGCAGGATATCATCTGTGATCTCTGCTGGCCCCATTTTGTTGTTCGCCTTATTGGTCATCACTATAATATAGAGCTGCTGTGAAGGAACGATCTTATAATCACAAACGCTTCCGATACCGGTTCCCCCGCCGCCTTTATGTATAATGATATCCTGGCCGTTCATCCTGGAATGCCATCCGGGCGTATTGGACAATTTTTTGGAATAGGGCGTCCACATCGTATTCGTTGTTTGCTTATTTAACAGCGTATGCTTATTCAGTGCCTGGCTCAAGGCGATGAAATCAGTTAAAGTAGTTTGCAGTCCTCCGGAAGGAATGCCGTAATCGCCTGGACGGAAATGCGATGTCACTTCTTTCCATTTCCCGTTCTTTAACAGATGTCCCATGGCAACATTCCGATTGGCAACACCAACGCCGCTGCGGCTCATTTGAAGGGGCTGGAAGATATTTTTATTCATATACTCCAGGTAAGTCCCACCGGATATTGCTTCAATCAGCTTCCCAAGAATAGCGAAATTGAAATTATTATACTGCTGTCTCTGACCGGGCGTAAAAGACATCGGTAATTTACCTGCGCTCTTTACCGAGCGTTCAAATGACTCATCATCTTTCTCTCCTTTTAATTCCGGGATACCGCTGGTGTGCGTCATGAACTGCCTGATGGTGATATCGCCCCAGGCTTTGGGCAGCTCTTTCATGTATTTCTTTATGGGATCATCCAGGGTAATTTTTCCCTGCTGTACCAACATCATAAGGCCAATACCCGTAAATGCCTTTGATACGGAACCAATGCTGAAGACCGTTTGCTCATTTACCTTTTCCTTTCCCTGCATGGATATAACGCCATATGTTTTTTCGAAGAGCACCTTATTCTGCTGAATGACGGCTACCGCCACGCCGGGAAACTGCTCTTCCGCCATCGCTTTGCTGATGATGCGGTCTATTTTTTCATCGAGCCCCTTCTGTGCAAATAAACATGCACCTGACTGGAGTAAGACGGCGAAGGACAGGAACAGGGATCTGAACATGAGATGGGATTTGGACATAAATTATCAAAAAATCTTCATAAATTTAGTATGCAAGTCCCAAACTCCGGCCCCAATACTTCATTTGACCATCCATCCTGCGGAATTTATTTAAGCCTCTCGCGCTTATGCATGCTTATTGTCAACCGTTAAAATAAAATCGTATGAAGATTAAGAAAGAAGACATCCCTGTAAAGATGGAAGCACCCGGCACGATTATCCGCTGCCTTTCCGGATACGGAGGAATGGCGGTCGCCTTTAATGAAGCTCCTGCTGGTACTGATTTCAGGCCTTTGCTACAGGGTTTGGCACATGACAGCTGCCATTGCCCTCACTGGGGGTATGTAGTAGAAGGCGAGATCCAGATCATATACGACAACGGGACAGAAGAAACGATCAGTGCCGGAGATCTGTTCTACCTGCCGCCCGGCCATACTGCCATTGTAAACAAGGACCTGAAATTTATTGAGTTCAGCCCTGAGAAAGAGTTTACCGAAGTATGGGACCACATCGGCAACAAGATAGCGGAAATGCAACCGCATTAAAAGCCTGAAGACAGGGGAGGTAAGGCTTTTGTGATGATTTTCTATCTTAGCTCCTATGTTAGAGCTCCGTTTATCCCCCGGCACAAAAATATTTGCCTCCATATTGTTAGCTATCTTGCTGATACCAGCTGTTAGCATAGCGCTCAGCCCCCTCTTTACAAATTTTTTTGTTAAAGGATATTTGGTGCTGGGACCTATCTCTTATTTCCTGACCGGCTTCTGTGTTTATGCCCTGTTGCAGATGAATGAAACCACCATTATCGATGATTTCAGTGTTCGCAGACAGTCGCGGTTTGATAACAGGGAACTACAGCTACATCAAATACAGGGCTACCGCACAGACAAAAATTATCTTTACCTCATCCCTTTCCCTGGACAGGGCAAAAAAATAAAGCTGAGCAACTGGCTTAGTAGCTACAATGAGGCGCTTGCATGGGCAGCGTCCCGTTACCAGGACCTGGATGAGGCGGAGGGCATGAAGATCTATGAAGACCCCTCACTGAATATGGATAAGGCGGAAATTGACCGGCACATTAAACGGGCCAAATTGGAAATCTATCTGCTGAACGGCATTATTGTAGTATTGGGACTGCTACCCTGGTTGCTGGGCGCCACGCCCTGGTGGAGAACCAGCCTGCTGATACTAGGTCCACTCGTTGCGCTCTGCCTGATGTACAGGCACAAAGGGTTTGTGCAGCTGGGCGATCTGAAAAAAAGCCCTGCCCCGGGTGTATTCTTTCCTATAGCGTTGAGCGCTGCAGCGCTGATAATCTCAACAAACAACATCCATGTACTGAAATATGACCGGCTATGGAGCCCCGCCATCGGGATCACCGCCTTACTTACGCTCTTGCTGTTCTATTTTGGAGGACATTTTGAATGGAGAAAACAGTCAAAGATCGTCACCGGCATTATGTTCCTTATTTTCTTTTTTATACACGGGTATGCCAGTGCTTTACTACTGAACCTGCTTACGGATAAAGCAGCGCCTCAACAATATGAGACGCTGGTAGAAAACAAAAGGATCAGCAAGGGAAAGAGCACCACCTATTATCTGCAATTACATCCATGGGGCCCGCGAACTTCCGCAGAAGAGGTATCTGTTCCCAGCGAGGTTTATAAGCATGTTGATATTGATGGAGTGGTGATCGTTCACCTGTATAAAGGCGGTCTGGGCGTTCCCTGGTATCATGTTACGCTTCCCTAGCACCCTGCTCAGGCCGACAATATGCAATAATAGCGGAAGCTCCACCGGTACAATAATTGTGGCTTCCTTATTATGTACCGCCTGACAGACAGGAACAGCCTGCAGCCTCTTCTGGCTGCTATAGAAGACCGGCGTATCGTCATGCTGGGCGAAGCCTCGCACGGCACCCATGAATATTACACGTGGAGAACCAGCATATCCAAACAGCTTATTACAGAAAAAGGGTTCCGCTTCATCGCCGTGGAAGGCGACTGGCCAGACTGCTACCGTCTTAACCGGTATGTGAAAGGATACGAAGATGCCGGTGATGATATCATCTCCATACTGAACAGCTTTGACCGCTGGCCCACCTGGATGTGGGCCAATTGGGAAGTTGCGGCGTTGGCCGAATGGTTACGCGAGCACAACCGTCACCTGCCTCCTGATGAAAAAGTAGGATTCTACGGATTGGACGTATACAGCTTGTGGGACTCTATGAAAGCCATGGTAAATTACCTGGAAACAGAAGACAAACAGGCTGCGCAGTCCGTTAAAGCGGCCATTGCATGTTTTGAGCCCTTCGACGAAGACGAGCGTTTGTATGCACGCTTCTCCCTCAGCGGCCATCGCTGCAGCGACGCCGTAGTGGCCTTATTAAGAGAGATCAGACTGAAAGCACAGTTCCTCGACGGTGACCGGGAAGCAGCACTGAATACAGAACAAAATGCACTGATCGCAGTAAACGCTGAAAAATACTACAGCAGCATGATCGGGTTTAATAATGAGAGCTGGAACATCCGGGATAAGCATATGATGGAAACACTGGAGCGCCTGCTTTTATTCCACGGGCCGCTATCAAAGGGCATTGTGTGGGAACACAATACACATATAGGAGACGCGAGGGCTACAGATATGGCAAAGGCAGGAATGGTGAACATCGGGCAACTGGCAAGAGATACCTACGGAGCAGCCAATGTTTTCCTGACCGGCTTCAGCAGCTATAAAGGGACCGTGATCGCTGGGGATAGCTGGGGCGCCCCTATGCAGGAAATGAAAGTGCCGGAAGCCAAACCGGGAAGTATTGAGGCTGTGCTGCACCAGGAAACAGACCATAATGGTTATTTCTTACTGCATGAGGAACAACGCGACCTGTTTCATACCCGGATAGGACACCGCGCTATCGGCGTAATATATCATCCGGAACAGGAAAGGAGAGGTAATTATGTTCCGTCGGTACTGGCAAAGCGTTATGACGCTTTCGTATTTCTTGATGAAACCCAGGCCTTACACCCCGTTCACCTTTACCCACAAGATCAGCGGGTTCCGGAAACTTACCCCTTCGGGGTATAAAATGTGATGCTATGTATTTCCAAGACAGATATGATGCTGCCCGTCAACTGGCCATCCAGCTGGAGAAATATAAAGGAAACGATGGTGTAATACTCGCTATACCAAGGGGCGGCGTGCCGATCGGTTACTACCTGGCCAAACACCTGGGCTTTGATCTTGACCTGCTGATGACTAAAAAGATCGGGCATCCTGCAAACGAAGAATACGCCATAGGCGCCGTAGGTTTAGAAGACAGCATTATAGAAGACACTACAAATGTATCTGACGCTTACCTGGATGAGATGATCCTCCGGATTCGCCGCCAGCTGAAAGAAACCTATAAGAAATTCATGGGCAGAACAACGCCGGCGGATATACGTGATAAAATAACGATCGTAGTGGATGACGGGATAGCTACGGGCAGAACTATTCTGGCTACCCTGAAAATGCTACGTAACCAACAACCCGGAAAACTGATCGTAGCCGTTCCCGTTGCTTCAGATCAGGCTGCAGAAAGAATCAGCCAGGAAGTAGATGAACTGATATGCCTGTACATCCCCTCTCGTTTCTATGGAGTGGGAAAATTCTATTTGGATTTCAACCAGACTCAGGACAGAGAAGTGATGGCCCTGCTCAAAGAATTTGCGAAAGGCCATGCAGCCTAAACATCTACACTAACCAGGCTGCCTTTCTTTTTTTCCATGAGCTCCCTGAAAATATCCAGGTAGCCGGCGCCCCAATTATCCATCGCCGCTACTACCGGTAACATAGAGGTACCGAATTCTGTGAGATAATACTCTACCCTGGGTGGCAGCTCAGGATAGATCACACGTTTTATAATGCCATGAAATTCCAGCTCACGTAACTGCAGGTTTAATACGCGGCGGGTGGCAGAGGGTACTGCCCGCTGAAGATCGCTGGGCCTGCGTACGCCCTGGTTGATCAGGAAAATCAGGTATGATTTCCATTTGCCGCCAATGATCTCCATCATCACCGCCATACCGCAGCTAAAATCTTTCGGGATCTTTTTCTCATACATAAAACCTGTTTTTAACCGGTACAAAAATAGCCATATGTTCCCATTCGGGAGGGTAGGGAAAAAATTATCCCTACCTGAACATACTTTCCCCTGTTGTTACCCATTCCGGATATCCTTCACTTTGCAGCTGAACATAAAGATCATATAATATGACAGCTACAAACAAAACAAACAAGGCATCCGTCATCGGGCTGGGAGCTATGGGGGCGGTACTTGCCCAACACCTGCTTCACAATGGATTTGATGTTACCGTATGGAACAGGACCGCAGAAAAGGCTCAGCCGCTCATTCAGCAAGGCGCCTCTTATCATCCCGACATCCATGCTGCCGTGCAGGCGAGCCCGATCATTATCGTATGTGTACTGGATTACAAGACATCGGAAAACATTCTTCATGATGTTTCTCTCAGGGATAAAGTACTGGTACAACTCAGTACGGGCACACCACAGGATGCACGTACGGCCGAAACCTGGGCACATGACAAAGGCGCCGCTTACCTGGACGGCGCTATACTGGCGACGCCAAAACAGATGGGAAAACCCGATACCCCTATTTTTCTTTCAGGATCAGAACAGGCATACCAGCAAAGTGAGCCGGCGCTTAAAGCACTGGCAGGTTCACTCCTGTATATGGGTGCGGCTCCGGGAGCTGCAGCTGCCTGGGACCTTGCGCTGCTTAGCAGTATGTTCGGTATGATGACCGGCTTCTTCCACGGCGCCCGCATCATAGAGCAGGAAGGCATGCGTGTAGATGCCCTCGGTGCAATGGTGGCGCAGATAGCACCGGTACTCGGACAAATGGTAAAAAGCACCAGCGAGGATATTCAAAAAGAGGATTATAGTAACCCGGAGAGCTCCCTGGAGATCTGCAGGCTCACCTTTGAATTGCTGATCAGGCAGGCAAAAGAAGCAGGTATCAATGCAGAAATACCCGCTTTTGAACTGCAGCTGTTCAATAAAGGAAGAGACGCCGGCTATGGTAATGACAAGCTGGGAGCGCTGATCAAAACCCTGCGTTAACGCTACAAGTCATAGAACTGGCGGGTTCGGTTGATCCTCAGGTCCCGCAGAATAGCAGATTTGGCGCTGATGGTGATGCTAAACTGGCGATAAGTGCCGAAAGGTATCACATTAATGGATAGATTAAAATCGTGCAGATCACGGGAGATATACATATTCGTATAGGCGATCTCACGGTTCACGAAATCGTAACCGCTGTTCAGGCCTATCTTCCACTTGGGGGTAAGGCTGAAATCGCCGTTGAAGTTCACATATTGATTTAAATTTATACTAAAGTATAGCGGCCGTCTGTAGCAGTTCCTGGAAATCAGTAACAGGTGTTTGATGCCCTAACATACCTGCAATACCGGTAAAAATATCTGTTGGAGTTTTGCCTTGTTTGCGGAGATATTGTATGGAAGTATCCCCCGCTGATTTGGAAAGTTTCTTATCCCCGGCTCCCATCAGCAAGGGATGATGCCAGAAAGTGCTATGCTGAAAGTTATTGCCGGGCAAGCGTGAGGACAGATACAGCTGGGCCAATGTAGATGGCCAAAGGTCTTCTCCGCGCACCACCAGGTCAATCCCGAAATACTGATCATCGATAATGGATGTTAACTGGTAGGCAGGAAAGCCGTCCCTTTTTCTCACCACGAATGATGACATGGAAGGCGGCAAAACAGCTTTGATGTTTTGTCCGGAGAGGGTGTTGACATTTACCTGCTCCTCCCCTGTTGTGCATAATCTCCAGCTGACATTATCTTCATCCAGCGGAATGCATTTATAACGGCAGGTGCCAGGGTAAATGCCGTCTGCACTGGCGGCAGCGATCTGGGTACGTGAACAGTTACACGCAAATACCTGTCCGCTTTCCCGGAGATGTTCCAGGGCTTGCCGATACAGCTCCATCCGGTGCAGCTGGGAATAAGTTGTTTCAAATTCCAGGTAATTGCGCGGACCTTCGTCCCAGGGTATCTCCAGAAAATGAAGGGTATGGAAGATATCTTCTACATATTCACGGGTAGCGCGGTCGCGGTCCAGATCGTCGATGCGGAGGAGGATCCGGGCTTGCGTTTTCCGGGCAATGGCGGCGGTCAATGCAAACGACAATATGTTCCCCACATGAAGGAAGCCGCTGGGTGTAGGTGCGATCCTGGTTTTGCGGAAAGTAAGCGCCGGATTCATGGCTGGCAAATTAATACTTAGCGTGGGAAAAGCGCGGGAATAAAATTTGATTTGCATTTTTGAAATATTTCTACATATATTTGCAGCCCTGAATTAAGGAACGGATCGGTAGTTCAGTCGGTTAGAATGCCGCCCTGTCACGGCGGAGGTCGCGGGTTCGAGTCCCGTCCGGTCCGCATCTAAAGGATTATCAGCAATGGTAATCCTTTTTTGTTTTACTCAACTTAATGGTTAAGGGGTTAATTTTCATGAAAAAATATGTAATAATCACTTTCCTGCTTATAGCTACAAATATTGTTTTGGCTCAAATTCCAGTTGACAGTATAAAAACAATCATTAAACAAGAGGTTGCTGGTAAAAGAAGCAAAAGTATTATTGTCGGGATTGTTGATTCCAATGGCAGACAAATATTTGCAGCAGGTGTAAAAAGCGATAGCGATTCCACGCTACCGGATGGCAATACGATTTATGAAATCGGGTCCATTACAAAAGTATTCACGTCTTTGTTATTGGCAGATATGAGTTTGAAGCATCAAGTGAGCCTGAATGACCCTATCTCCAAAGTACTTCCCAAAAATGTAAAAACGCCTGTAAGAAACGGAAAAGAAATTTCTTTGCTCAGTCTGGCCAGCCACAGATCCGGAATGCCTCGTTTTCCTTATAATGTCGACCCCAAAAATCCAGATCAGCCTTATATTGATTACACCGTAAATAAACTTTACGAATACGTCTCAAATTTTGAACCGCCTTACGATATTGATTCAAAATGGAGATATTCAAACGTTGCTTATGGAGTACTGTAACTGATATTGGCCGGTATATTCTTGAGCCCCAACGTAAAATCAATCCATATAAATACTCCTGGGCTTTACTGGATACACTCAGAAGAACTATCGGAACCAATGGAGTTGACGACGCTATTAAACTTTATCTACAGTTCAAAGAATCAAAAAGCACATCGTTCATTTTTAATGAAAATCAACTCAATTATTTAGGAAATGAACTGAGGAAAAATAAAAAAATAAAAGAAGCCATAAAAATCTATGAACTGAATGTAAAAGAGTACCCTACATCCCCTCTTGTGTATGAAAGTTTAGGAGAAACTTACAGACGAAATAAGAATGAGAAAATTTCTGTGAAATATTTTGAAAAAGCCTTCGAACTGGATCCACAAAACCCCCACTGGACTTATATACTTAAAAAAATTAAAACTGATGAAAGGAAGAAAAACAACCGCTAATCAGTTTTGTGTCAGCAGTTACCAACTTCCAATAAATACATACGTAAAATATCCTATTTTTGCTCCTCAAATTAAATCCTTTACCAATGAAATTCTTCTCAGCATTACCCATATTGGTCTTTGTTGCGTTGGCATCTTTGCAGGTGAGTGTTTCATCCTGCAGCAAAGAAAATACCGATACCCTTATTATTCGCGACACAGTACGTATTACCGATACCCTGCAGCTTAAAGACACGGCAATGACCACTGCCATTCTTACCGCTACTGTCTGGAAAACGCAGGAGTCAAGGTGGGTAACAAGCAATACCTCCAACTATTACCTGAGAGGCGGATCCGCCAATACTGAGAGCCTGGATATTCAGACACTGACCTTCCGTGCAGATGGTACCGGAACTCATTACAATGCAGACGGTTATACCGTTCAGTTTAACTGGGAATGGCTCAATAACGAGAAAACTTCTTTAAAATATACTGATCACTACCCGACCCCTACTGGCGATTATACCAGGGTGTGGGAGCATATTCTTTATAAGAACGGCGCTATCAAGTTTGGTGAATATGCGGCCCAACCTGGTGCACAACCGCTGGCGGGCTATTCCATCTGGATACCGGTGTCCTTTACTCAGAACGCAAACCTGCGCCTGGATTAATTTCCCGGAGGTATATCCAAATAAACTAAAAAGGGGCTGTATTGATACAGCTCCTTTTTAGTTTAGGCCGGTCTTGTCTCATTTAACATTAGCCTCATAACAATATGCCCCGGAACTTTCGGGTTTTCTAAAGATAGCCCCCTATATTTTCGGAGGCGCATACCCCAGCTTATTTCGCTTTACTTAGATCTGTCGGGCGGGCAATTTGATTTTCAAAGCGTTACCAAAGGCCTCCTTCCCCATCTCCGCTGTTTCGATTGAATGGCATACAAATGGTCACAACGGATCAAAACCGTTCGTATGACACATTCAAATCAATGGCCTGGAACTACCCCCGTCCATGCCGCAAAGGGATTCAAAATTCATCTAATTGTATTCCTGCTGACCACTCCGGCTATCTGGCTGGTATGGTATTTAACCGATCGAACCTATCCGTGGCCATTATGGTCTACTCCCGCATGGGCAATAGGCGTACTGTTTCACTACCTCGGCGTGTTTGTTTTTAAAAAATCAGGGAACAGCTAAAACAATAACCATGAATCAGCAACAAAAAACATTCAGGCGCGTCGTGACAGGTCATGATGCTGATGGGAAAGCGATCATTATTTCTGATGCAGCACCCCTTCACACCCAATTAGTGGGCGGCCCCGGAGGGCCAACCTTTTTCGAGATATGGCACACCCTGGAGACGCCTGCTTTAATTCGTTCTCAATCCAGGGAGCCTGATGAAAATGGACTGGTGCTACCGCCACCCAAAAAAGGAACGAGGATGCGGGTTATTGAGTTCCCGCCCGAAGGTGAAGAAATACGGAAGCTAACAGGAGCTGATGCTGCAGATAAATTCAAAGCCATGGGCGATGAAAAAGCTTCCACGTCTGCAGCAGGTGCACCTCACCCCTTAATGCACCGGACACAAACAGTTGATTATGGGATTGTGCTGGAAGGCGAGATAACACTGGTGCTGGATCGTGCTGAAGCAACTATTCAGGCCGGCGATATAGTTATTCAATGCGGAACAAACCATGCCTGGGCAAACCGTTCCGGTAAGATCTGCCGGATGGCTTTTATCCTGATTGACGGACAGTTTACCGATGAAATTGCTCAATACTGAAACGACAACTATGCGTATCAAACCTTTACCGCCAGACACGCTTACTCCTGAAGTTCGTTACGTGCATGACGAAATTGCCGGTCTCATTGGCCGAAGCCAAAGCCAGGTAAACATGCTCGATTCGGCAGGAGCATTGCTGGGACCTTTTCCGCCCATGCTTCACTATCCACAATTTGGCATACCCGCGTTGAGCTTTCTGCGAACACTCGACACACAGTCAACATTGGCAAAAACAGTTCGTGAAGTAGCCATACTTACAGTAGGAAGCGCCTTAGGAGCCCGATTCGAATTATACGCGCATGAGATCATGGCGGAAGCTTTCGGTCTTTCACCAACTGCTATTGCAACGCTTGCAGCCGGTGGTCATCCGCATGGTTTAAACGAAGCAGAAGACATGGCCCATGTCATGGCCTGTGCACTGATCAGCGGTCGTATTATCCCGGATTCTACTTATAATCAGGCAGTAAATCTCCTCGGACAAGATGGCGTGGCAGAGCTCTTTTTCCTGATTGGTGGTTATAGCCTTATTGCAATCATCTTAAACGGATTTGATATGCCTGCACCTGATAATAACGAGCAGACAACCTCAAATTTCCGGTAAACCGGGCCCTCTTCTTTAAACATATAGCATTAAGCCGCATAGATCAAGTGATTTATGCGGCTGTTCTCTTTTAGGATATTGCCCAAAATCCCCCAAAAAAATAAACCTGATTGTTTGGAGGATATCCAAAATTAAATATTATCTTAGCAACTAAGATATTTACCTAATAAGATATATTATGGATAATGATATATTAACACAAGTAAGAAAATTGAGTCAGGCATATGCATATAGCTCCATTCAGATGCACGAAACCATCGCCCAAAAGGCAGGGGTTTCAGGAACTGACCATAAATACCTGGGGTATCTACTGCAAAAAGGCGCCATGACAGCAGGCGAGCTTTCAAATTTAACAGGCCTGACAACCGGTGCAATTACAGGTTTGATAGACCGGTTTGAAAAGAAAAACCTGGTGAAAAGAAAATTTGCAGAAGACGACCGCCGGAAGGTGATGATTGAACCAAACACCAAAAAAATAATGGCGCTGTTTGAACCACTTTATAAAGAATACAGAAGCAAGTCGGAAAAATTACTTGCTTCATTCTCAAAGGAGGAAATAAAAGTCATTGAAACCTATTTTTCAAAGGCGATTGAAATAATGAATGACACAACGAATAAACTCAGTAACAAGTAATGTCAGTAACAATTAAAAACATGACAACTATGAGTAAGCATTCATCTGTACTTAGCTTTCAGGATATTGACAAAACCAAACTTGAGCTGGTTGGCGGTAAGGGTGCCAACCTGGGGGAACTCTCCAGGATTGAAGGGATACGTGTGCCGGATGGCTTTTGTGTCACCACCAACGCCTTTAAAAGGATCATGGAAGAAACTTCGCAGGTCAAGGGCCTGTTGGATCAGTTATCCTTGCTGAAGGTGGAAGACCGCGATAAGATCCGCGAACTGAGTGGCGAGATCCGCAGCATCATCGAAAAAATAACTGTTCCTGAAGACATTCATGAAGAGATCTCCCGCCTGCTCTCCAGGCTTGGAGCAAGCAATGCCTATGCAGTACGGTCCAGCGCAACCGCAGAAGATCTGCCGACGGCTTCCTTTGCAGGTCAGCAGGATACTTACCTGAACATCATCGGTAAAGCATCCATCCTCCGGCATATCAGCAAATGCTGGGCATCACTGTTCACTGAGCGGGCAGTCACCTACCGTCTGCAAAACGGCTTTGATCATCGTAAAGTCTACCTGTCTGTTGTTGTCCAGCAAATGATCTTCCCGGAGGCGGCAGGCATTTTGTTTACTGCCGATCCTGTCACCGGCAACAGGAAAGTATCATCCATTGATGCCAGCTTCGGTCTCGGTGAAGCCCTGGTATCCGGCATGGTGAATGCCGATCTCTATAAAGTGCGTAGCGGCGAGGTGAGGGATAAAAAGATATCTGCCAAGAAACTGGCTATTTATGCCTTAAAAGATGGCGGTACAAAAGAACAGGCCATTGAGCCTGAGCAACAGCACAGGCAAACACTGACACATGAACAGATCCTGCAGCTTGAACACCTGGGCAGGAAGATCGAAGCTCATTTCGGAAGTCCCCAGGATATAGAATGGTGTTTAGCTGATGATACATTCTATATTGTTCAGAGCCGGCCGATCACCACTTTGTTCCCCGTCCCCGAAGCAAATGACCAGGAAAATCATGTGTATATATCTGTTGGCCATCAGCAGATGATGACCGATGCCATGAAGCCATTGGGATTGTCCCTGTTCCAGCTATCGGCTCGGCACATGAATGTTGCCGGTGGAAGATTATTTGTTGACATCACTCCTGAGCTGTCCTCGCCCTCCAAAAGAAACATCATTATAAATGTGCTCGCTAAATCCGATCCTCTCTTTAGAGATGCGCTTATGAGCGTCACAGAGCGGGATTTTATAAAATTGTTACCGGATGATGAAAAAGAACAGCAGCCTGGCAGCGCACCAGCAAGGGACTTTCAGACATTAACCGATTATGACCCTGCCATCGTTGGTGAGCTGATACAGCAGAGTGAAACATCGGTAGCTGCCTTAAAACAAAGCATACAAACGAAATCAGGACCTGATCTGATCGATTTTATGCTGGAAGATATTTTGGAATCAAAGAAGGATCTGTTTCGCACCCAGGGTTTTGGTGTCATTATGACTGGTATGAATGCTACCTCATGGATCAATGATAAAATGGAGGAGTGGTTGGGTGAAAAAGGCGCTGCAGGCACGCTTTCTCAATCTGTATCCAACAATATTACTTCAGAAATGGGCCTCGAACTATTGGATGTAGCAGACGTGATCCGTCCTTATCCTGCTGTCATAGCATATTTACAACAGGTGAAAGATGACAACTTCCTGGACGAGCTTCCTAAGCTGGCTGGCGGACAGGAAACAAAGGATGCTATTCTCGCCTATCTTAACAAATATGGCATGCGATGCGCCGGGGAAATCGATATTACGCGTCCCCGCTGGATTGAAAAACCAGCTACATTGATTCCCATGATCCTCAGTAATATCAAAAACCAGGAGCCTGGCGCCAGTCGCCGAAAATTTGAGCAAGGGCTTCAGGAAGCTTTGAAAAAAGAACAAGAGCTGTTAGAGCGGCTGAAACAATTGCCGGATGGCGAAGAAAAAGCCCGGGAAACAAAAAGAATGATCGACCTGGTCCGGAATCTTTGCGGTTACCGGGAATATCCCAAATACGGTATCGTTAGCCGCTACCTGGTGTACAAGCAGGCTTTACTAAAAGAAGCCGAACAACTCGTAAAAGCCGGGCTTATCCGCGAAAAAGAAGACATATTCTATCTTTCTTTTGAAGAACTGCGTGATGTCATACACAACAATAAACTGGATTACCAGATCATCAGCAAACGAAAAGAAGACTTTATACGATACGAAAAACTAACACCACCGCGCGTTATTACTTCCGAAGGAGAGATCATCAGGGGCAGGTACAAACGTGAAAATCTTCCGGACGGAGCTATTGCAGGCGTGGCGGTTTCTTCCGGCCTTGTAGAAGGACGGGCACGTGTCATCTTAAATATGGAAGCTGCAGACCTGGAAGATGGAGACATATTAGTAACCTCCTTCACTGATCCCAGCTGGACACCTTTGTTTGTATCCATAAAAGGCCTGGTTACGGAAGTGGGGGGAGTGATGACCCATGGAGCAGTCATCGCACGTGAGTACGGCTTACCCGCTGTGGTGGGAATAGAGAACGCTACCAGGCTGATAAAAGACGGACAGCGCATCCGGGTAAATGGAACGGATGGATATGTAGAAATACTGTAACTTATGAAAGAAAAACTCAGGCTGATACCCTTACAGGTGAATTGGAAAGCTGGCAGATACGGAATACATATTGAAGGACAGGAAGCAGCAACACTACGTGTAAGCACGATGGTGACCTTATCCGATGACTCAAAAAAAAGACTCACGATACAGTTTGAATCCTTCGCTGCCTGCAGGTTCCTTAACTTCAATTTTGGAGATCAACACTACAATGAATACCTGATCCGGTCTCCGGATAACATGTTTTTAGAAGATACCGCCGGTTGGGAGCCGTACTGCCATCTTTTCCGGGAAAAGGGCATTTGCCCTAACCCTTATTTTTATATAGTAGAAAATACAAGTTGGTTCCGTGAAAAACAAGTATACCAACGGCTGCCCAAAAGAGGATTTAAACATTTCTTACTGGTAGGGTATGATAGCTACCTGGAGGTGTTGGCAAAGGACGACCTGAAATATCAACTCGATAGTCAATAAAGAAACATTTATTATATTTATTCAATATTTATCTCCTGACTATGAACTGTACTATCTCCCCCCGGTGTATTTTCCTGTCGTTCTTACTATTTGCTATCGCCTGTTCTGAGCCGGAAAAGCCGGTAACAAAGGCGGAAGCTGCAAAGGTAGCCGCCATACTAACGAATACTATGGCGCATCGCAATGCCGACCCATTCAATGAGCTGCTGGACCTGGAGGCCTTTGAAGAGAGAGTTATGGACCATACCCATAATATAACCCGGTCAATAGTGAAAGGCGCTATGGAAAGCATGAAATCCGGCGACTTAGGCCATCAGATCGTAAAATCCCTCGGCGATAAGGGAACTTATGAACTGGTAAAACAATACGAAAAGGACAATCACCAGCATCTGGTCTTCCGGCTATACAATGACCAACTTAACTACCATGATCTTGAGCTGATCAAAAAAGGGGGCCAGGTTAAATTTGCAGACGTTTTCGTTTATGTTACAGGCGAAACCTTCAGCAGCACTTTAGCAGAATCGCTTCAATACATGGATGAACAGGAAGAAGCAGTTAATAAGATCGGTAAAAATGAATTCAAAAAAGTGAAACTGATCAAAAACTACATTAATGCCAATGATCATAAAAAGGCTGCTCAGGTTTTTGAGACATTACCCGATGTGATTAAAAAAACGAAGCTGCATAAGCTGATCTATATCCAGATCGCCAGTGGCCTGGGAAATGAAAAATACCTTGCTGCCCTGAATAAATTTCAGGAAGAATACCCGGATGCGCCAAATATGTATTTACTTATGCTCGACGCCTATTTCTTGAAGAAAGATTATCCTGCCGCCTTGAGATCTGTTAACCGCCTCGATTCACTTATCAACAAAGATCCTTTTCTGGATTACTATCGCGCATTGATCTGCAAAGAAAGTAAAGACGATAGCAGCAAAGTGGCTTACCTGGAACGGTTGCATCAAAACCTGCCCAACTTCACATCCGGCACCCTGGAACTGATCAATGCCTATGTAGAAGATAAACAATTGGATAAAGCTGTATCGCTGACCCAACAATACAAGAAGGGCAAAGATGTAGACACATTTACGCTTGCTGTCTTATACCTGATGCATCCCGAATTCAAAAAGAAAATGAAGGTAGTACAGTAAAATAATGTAATTGGTATTAATACCTCCCTAATAGCGTATTAATACGGACTATATTTCCCCGATTTATCTCTTACTTTGTTCACAGCTGGCATCAGTATACAGATCGCCTCTGGCTTTAACTTTCGTCATGGCACTCCTTCTTTAGTTAACCTTAAATCTTAGACAATGAAAACAATCCATGCTTTATTGCTTGCAGGAGGGGTATCTCTTGCAGCAATGTCGTTCAGGCCAACATCGGATGTTGCCCCGGGTCTGTTAAGCAACAAAGTGGCAACATCCAGGTTCAGTCCATCCTTATCCAACACCATCACTCGTCCCGGACGGAATCCTGTATTCACACCAGCAGTTGCGTTTGCACTAGCCGAGTCATCTTATCTTGCAACAGCAGCCGCTACTGCAGCTGCTGCTAATTGGCTCTTTGGATTTACTACCCGCTCAGCTTTGTTAGGAACCTACAAAAGTGTGATGAAAGACGTGGATATGCGTAACCTGGATGCCCCAAGAATGTAACACTAAAGCCTTTCAGCACAGAGTGGCTGAAAGGCTATAATAAGCAATTAAAACTGACAAAAATGAAATCAGGTATCTACATATCTCTTTTTCTTTTGTTCTGCGCTTACTGGCTGACAACCATATTCTTCGTAGCCCCGTCGAATCCTTTGAATATATCTGCAGACAATGGGCGGGAGATCTTTAATACACATTTCTTCCAGCGCTGGTCATTCTTTGCGCCACCCCCTACCTACAACCAGCGGGTATACATTGTATTCAAAAACAAAAGCACGAAAAGCAAAGATGTTTTTGAAGTCTTAGCCCCTATCGTAAACGCAAAGCACGATCATGCGCCCTTTAATGAATACCACCAGAAAATGGATTATATACTGGCATCATCACTCATAAATATAGAAGGCAATGTAAAACTGCTGCATGATGTATTCGCCAACAAAAGCATGCAGTCACTGTTCAGTGGAAAAGATACTACTGTAGACGAAAGGATCATATACGATATAGAAAAAACAAGCGACTTTAAAACCCTGATCAAGTACGCCTGGAAGATTGCAGCAGAAAACGGGATCAATAAAAATGACGTGAGCTGCCAGATCATCATCACCAAGGTATATATCCCCCAGTTTGTTGACAGGAAACTACAAAAAGGAAAGGAAGAGATCTCATTCAGTAGTCATCCGCTCAACCTTTGATCATGAAAAAGATACATGCATTCATTGCAACGCTTACAGCAGAGAATAACTATAGCTTTTACCTGAGCTGCTGCAGGGTCTTCTCCTGCCTGCTGATCTTAAAACAAATAGCTTTTTCCTGGCAATTCCTGCCTCTGTTATATACCGATGCAGGTTATTTGTCGCCCATGCATAAATATATCAGCGAGTTCCTCATCTCATTTGACGCATCCCTGGTAAGGGACCATATTTATACTTTCTTTGGCGTGTATATCTTATTCCTGATCTTACTCCTCTTCGGCGTAGGAAAAAATTTCACTGCCGTAATGGTATTCTTACTGTATGATATAACGCAAAAGCTTTGTCCACAGGTCCTGAATGGCGGAGATAATTTCCTCCGGTTTATTTTGTTGTACCTGGCTTTTGCAGACAGCTTTAAGTACTTTTCTATATCCGGGTATGAAAGTACCCGCTTTTATAAATTAAGATGCCTTGCTTCCAATTTAGCCGGCATCAGTATCTGCATGCATTTATGCCTGATCTACTTCATCAGCGCTATCCATAAAATACATGCAGATGTATGGTTTAGCGGAGTAGCTACCTATTATACTTTTAATCTTGAAAGATTTAATGGAACCCCTTTTAACGCCAGCCTGGCAAACAACGCCCTTTTTGTTGTATCTACCACCTACGGAACCTTGCTGCTGGAATTACTGTACCCCATACTAATATGGAACAAGTCTCTCAGAAAGTATTTAATACCAGCAGCAGTGTTCCTTCATGCAGGCATTGGCATCTTTATGATGTTATACGATTTTCAGCTGATATTCATTTTTGCGCAGGGCTTCTTTATTGCTGATCAGCAATGGCGCTCCCTCCGACGCTATTCCTGCGCTGCTATTGCATCCTTCAGGTTATCGATTGGCGGTTTGTTCATTTCATACCCCGAATAACCGAAGTTCTGGTTAAGCTGGCCCTCCCTGTTAGCGTTGATATCCGCCTGGGGCACCGGCCATAACAGGTGATAAGGGCTTGCCGTAAATATGGCGCCGTACACCGTTTTCACACCTTTATTGTAAAAATTGTTATACTTACTCAGGCGCTCAAACCAGTAGCTGCTTTTGGAAAGCCCATCTACCGTATATGTTTTGCCAAATTCATCTGACTGATGCGTAAGCGCAAAGATGTAGGATACGCGGCTCAGTTCCATATGCCGCAGCTCTTCATAGAAAAGCTCCCTGGCCCTTTCATCCATAATAACGCCCATGGTCATCTCATCGGCGGTATACAACTTTGTACAATGAGCCCGGCTGCGGATGACATTCACATCATTGGCTGCCGCTGCTTTATCGCCTTTCCAGAAATAAGCTTCTGCCCGCAGCAAATATGTTTCTGCCAATCTGTAAACATACCAGTCGCTGGCGCCGCCGTTATAATTATCCACCGTTTCACTTCTCGGAGATTCCACCCACAGCTTATAATGCGGCCAGTCGTACCAGGACCTGATCGTATCGATCACCAGCAGCTTGCCAGAGCTGTTATACTTCTGCAGGGGTTTCCCATAGTAGGGGTCTCCGTTTGAAAGCAGAGAAGGATTGTTATATACCATGTCTTCCATGCGCATCCAGTTCCCGGTATTGGTGCTGTGACGCAGATCCGCGGTATCATTCCAGAGCGTATTGGTGCTGTACCAGGTAGGCCGCAATATGCCAACGCCTCTGCCGTAGGTCTTGCGCAGATCTATTTTGTCGCGCGTCTGGGTATAGCTGGTGCTCATACCGGATTTACCGGAAGGAGTGCTGATCAGCTGATTACCGGTGCCTGAAATAAAAGGAAGTGCGCTTCTCATCGTAAACATATCCTGGCGGCTGTTGGCAAAGTCTTCCCGGCTAATGACATTCAAAATGGTTTCCTTATTAGTGGCAATGGATTTGTTCGGGCCCCTGTGCAGGTCCCATATCACATTCCTGGTAATGTTGTGAATGGCTGGCATGGGGTTCTGAAAAGTGCCGAAAGGCGCTGTCATCAGGGAATAGCCGGAACCGTTAATAAGTGCATTGGCTACCGCTATGGCCTTATCAAACTGTCCGGTGGCCAGGTAACATTTGATCAGCAATTGCTGACAGGCGCCTTTATTGATCATCCCGAAATCACCGGTAGGCGGTACATGCTGCACCGCAAACTCCATGTCCAACACCAGCTGCTGCAATATCACTTCTCTTTTAGTAGAACGGAAATTGAACTTGGGAGTAGTGATCTCTTTTGTCAGCAGCGGCACATCTCCAAACTCAAATAGCAGCCACAGGTAGCGAAAGGCCCGGTGAAAATAAGCCATGCCCATCATCTGGTTGCGTAGTATGGAATCCAGTCCCGGGACCCTGTCCAGGTTGGATATGATCGAATTGGCGTACTTAACGCCTTTATATCCTTCAAACCAGAACCAATCGATCTTATTGGTATTAAGATCATTGTTATTGGAGGTAGGCGTGATCATTGCGTTCAGGTCCTGCGCGGGCCCTGATTTATCCGTAGTGCCGATCACCGCCACATCCGAAAAGATCAGGTCAGTAAGCAGGGGAGCCCCTTCCCCTGCCCACACATACCTGAGATTTCTGTTACAGCTGGTAATAGCTGCTTCCAATCCTTCCTTGGAAGTAAACGTAACAGACGGCTCATAAAAAGATAAGGGGTCCGGCTTCAGCCAATTCTTTGAACAGCTTATTGGTAATTGTACCACTATCCCCAACAGTATAATCCTTATAGCTTTATATAGTGTGATCTTCATTGTAAACTCAGTTTAATACTTTTAAAAGGTGGCGCTTAATCCTACGGTATAATACCTGGGCATCAGGGAGGTGGTTTCAGGGTCCCAATATTCCCAGTCCTTCGCCCATA
>Ga0209758_1001429_pt1 | contig 28224 bp, 20 predicted proteins | sample AraplaMF_Col_mMF_FD_184258 | JGI IMG/M metagenome (GOLD analysis project Ga0209758, IMG submission 184258) | Arabidopsis root microbial communities from the University of North Carolina, USA - plate scrape MF_Col_mMF (SPAdes) (version 2) | ecosystem: Host-associated > Plants > Roots > Endosphere...
TCGCCAACCAGTCGCTGGTCGAGGCGCAGCGTTCCAACGTCGCCTTCCTGCGCGAGACGCTCGCGGTCACCCAGCGCCGCCTCAACGCCGGCGATGTCACGCCGACCGACAGCGCGCAGGCCGAGGCGCGCCTCAATCGCGGCCTTGCCGATCTCAACGCCGCCGAGGTCGCGCTTGCCGTCAGCCAGGCGACCTATGCGCAAGTGATCGGCAATTCGCCCTCGCAGCTTCGGCCCGCGGAGGTCGTCGACCGTTATGTGCCGAAGAGCCGCGAAGACGCCATGACGATGGCGATCCGCCAGCATCCGGCGGTGATGGCCGCCGGCTTCGACGTCGACGTCGCCACCACCAACATCCGCATCGCCGAAGGCACGTTGCTGCCGAGCGCCACCATCCAGGGCAGCGCCAGCAAGAGCCGCAACAACGACCCGACGCTCGGCACCTTCGCCGAGGACCAGGCCTCGATCGTCGCCAACGTCACGGCCCCGATCTATGACGGCGGCCAGGCCGCCGCGCAGACCCGGCAGGCCAAGGAGATCACGGCGCAGAGCCGACTCGTGCTCGACCAGGTGCGCAACCAGGCGCGCACGGCCGCGGTCAGCGCCTGGGTTGCCAATGAAGGCGCCAAGGTCGCGGTCTCGGCCTCGGAGTCCGAGGTGAAGGCCGCGACCGTCGCGCTGCAGGGCGTGCAGCGTGAGGCCGCCGGCGGACAGCGCACGACGGTAGACGTGCTGAACTCGCAGGCCGATCTGATCCAGGCCAAGGCCCGCCTGATCGGCGCGCAGCGCGACCGCGTCATCGCCTCCTACACGCTGCTCAGCGCCATCGGCCATCTCGACGTCAAGACACTGAACCTGAACACGCCGGACTACCTGCCCGAGGTGCACTACCACCAGGTCCGCGACGCCTGGCACGGCCTGCGCACGCCGTCGGGGCAGTAGGCTCAACTCTCTGGCCGGGGCTGATGAAAAGCCGCCGCATCCATCTGATGGGAGCTTCGGGCTCCGGCGTGACCACGCTCGGTCGCGCGCTTGCCGGCCGGCTTGCGCTGCCGCATCACGACAGCGACGATTATTTCTGGCTGCCGACCGTGCCGCCCTATCAGACGACGCGGCCCGCGGCCGAGCGACTGCGCCTGATGCGCGAGATGTTTCTGCCGCGTCTGGATTGGGTGCTGAGCGGATCCGTCACCGGCTGGGGCGAGGAGATCGTCTCGTATTTCGACCTCGTCGTCTTCGTGACCACGCCGCGCGACATCCGCCTGGAGCGATTGCGCGCCCGCGAGGCCGCCCATTTCGGCGCGGATGCCGTCGCATCGGGGGGCTGGCGCCACGCCGAGACCGAGGCCTTCGTCGAATGGGCTTCCCATTACGAAGCCGGCGACCGCGAGGGCCGCAATCTTGCGAAGCACGAAGCCTGGCTCTCGGGCCTGCCCTGCCCGATCACGCGCGTTGACGGCTCACGCCCGCTTGCGGACCTCGTCGACCAGCTATGCAGCGAAGCGCAGCGGCTGTCCGGCTGATGTGATACTCTCCCGGCACCACCGCCAAATAACAAAAAGAGGGAGAGAAACCATGCTCAACCGACGCAGCGTCCTGCTTGCCTCCCTTGCCGCCGGAGCAGCCATGACCAGCAAAGCCCACGCACGTGCGGCGCAGCCCGCGACGCCGGTCAATTTCGACGTCCCGGCGCATGCCTGCGACTGCCACACCCATATCCATGGCGATGTCGAAAAATTTCCGTTCTTCGCAGGCCGCGTCTATACACCGGAGCCGGCAAGCCCTGAAGAAATGGCCGCGCTGCACAAGGCGCTGCATATCGAGCGCGTGGTGATCGTCACCCCGAGCGTCTACGGCACCGACAACTCCTCCACCCTGTTCGGCATGAAGGCACGCGGCGCGACCGCGCGCGGGGTCGCCGTGATCGACGACAAGACCACCGAGGCGCAGCTCGATGCGATGCATCAAGACGGCTTCCGCGGCATCCGCCTCAATCTGGCGACCGGCGGCGTCAACGACCCCAATGTCGGCCGGCCGCGCTTCACCGCCGCCGTCGAGCGCATGAAGGCGCGCGGCTGGCACGTGCAGCTCTACACCACGCTGGCCATGATCTCGGCGATCAAGGACCTGGTCGAGGCGGCGCCGGTGCCCGTCGTGTTCGATCATTTCGGCGGACTCGAGGCTTCGCTCGGGCTGGAGCAACCCGGATTTTCCGACCTGATCGCGCTGGTCAAGTCCGGCAAGGCCTATGTGAAGATCTCCGGCGCCTATCGCTCCTCGAAGCTCGCCCCCGACTATCAGGACATGGTGCCCTATGCGCGGGCGCTGATCGCGGCGAATGCCGACCGCATCGTCTGGGGCACCGACTGGCCGCATCCGGATTCCAGCCGCGTCGAGGGGCGCAAGGCCACCGACATCGCGCCGCTCTACCAGATCGATGACGGGCGCCTGCTCAATCAGCTGCCGGTGTGGGCGCCGGATGCCGACGTGCGCAAGAAGATCCTGGTCGACAACCCGGCGCGGCTCTACGGGTTCTGACGCTCAGCGCGCGCGGCGCGAGAAGAACGAGATCAGGACCGGCAGGGTCACGAGGATTACGACCGGCGCCAGCATCATGCCGGTGACGACGACGACCGCGAGCGGTTTCTGCACCTGCGAGCCGATCCCCTCCGACAGCGCCGCCGGCAGAAGGCCGACGCCGGCGACGACGCAGGTCATCAGCACCGGCCGGAGCTGCAACTCTCCCGTGCGCACCACCGCGGTCATGCGGTCCATGCCTTCTTCGATCAGCTGGTTGAACTGCGACAGGATGATGATGCCGTCCATCACGGCGATGCCGAATAGCGCGATGAAGCCGATCGCCGCGGAGACGCTGAAGGCCGTGCCTGATATCAACAGGCCGAGCACGCCGCCGAAGATCGCCATCGGGATCACGCTCATCGCGAGCAGCGTGTCGGTCATCGAGCCGAAATTGAACCAGAGCAGCACGCCGATCAGCGCCAGCGAGATCGGCACCACGATCGACAGCCGCCGGATCGCGTCCTGGAGATTGCCGAACTCCCCGACCCATTCCATGTGCGAGCCGGGCGGCAGCTGCACCTGCTCCGCGATCTTCTGCTGAGCCTCGCTGATCGCGCTGCCGAGGTCGCGCTCGCGCACCGAGAATTTGATCGGCAGATAGCGTTCCTGCTGCTCGCGATAGATGTAGGCCGCGCCCGACACGAGGCTGATGTTGGCGACCTCGCTGAGGGGAATCTGGGTAACGGTGCCGTTCGGCCCGGGCGCGCCGATCCGCAAATTCTGGATCGCCTCCGCGCTCCTGCGATATTCCGGCGCAAGGCGAACGATGATCGGGAAGTGACGATCGCTGCCCGGCTCGTAGAGGTCTCCCGCGGTGTCGCCGCCGATCGCGACCTTGATCGTGGCATTGATGTCGCCCGGCGCAAGGCCATAGCGCGCGGCCTTGGCGCGGTCGATGTCGATCTGGACGGTCGGCTGCCCGAGCGAGGTGAAGACCGCAAGATCGGTGACGCCCTGCACCGTGGCCAGCACCTGCTTGATCTTGTTGGCGGTGTCGGTGAGCGCCTGGAGGTCGCTGCCGAACAGCTTGATCGAGTTCTCGCCCTTCACGCCGGAGACGGCTTCGGAGACGTTGTCCTGGAGATATTGCGAGAAGTTGAACTCGACGCCGGGGAAGCGGTCATCGAGCTGCTTGAGCAATTGCGCGGTCAGCTCCTCCTTGTCGCGCGTGCCGGGCCATTGGCTCACGGGCTTGAGCGGGGCGAAGAACTCGGCGTTGAAGAAGCCGGCGGCGTCGGTGCCGTCGTCGGGACGGCCGTGCTGCGATACGACGGACTCGACCTCGGGCCGGGCGCGGATCGCCTTGCGCATCTCGTTGACGTAGGAATTGCCTTCCTGGAGCGAGATGGTCGGCGGCAGCGTGGCGCGAATCCACAGATTGCCCTCTTCCAGCTTCGGCAGGAATTCGAGGCCGAGCAGCCGGCTGAGCGCCACCGTCATCAGCACGAGGCCGACCGCGCCGCCGAGCACGATGTTACGATTGGCGACCGCCCATCGCAGCAGCGGCGAGTACAAGCGGTGCAGGATCAGCATGACCCTGGTCTCGGTTTCCTCGACATGCGCGGGCAGGATGATCGCGGACAGCGCCGGCGTGACGGTGAACGTCGCAAGCAGCCCGCCGGCCAGCGCATAGGCATAGGTGCGGGCCATCGGCCCGAAGATGTTGCCCTCGACGCCCGACAGCGTGAACAGCGGCAGGAAGGCCGCGATGATGATCGCCGCCGCGAAGAAGATCGAGCGCGAGACGTCGGCGGCCGCGCTGAGGATGGCGTGGCTCTTCATGCCGAACAGCGTCTCGTTGGACATGTGCTCGGATTCCGACATCGGCGTGGTCTGCGTCAGGCGTCGGAAGATCGCCTCCACCATGATGACGGTGGCATCGACGATCAGGCCGAAATCGATCGCGCCGACGGACAGCAAATTGGCCGATTCGCCGCGCAGCACCAGGATGATGACGGCGAAGAACAGCGCGAACGGAATGGTGGCGCCGACGATCAGCGCGCTGCGCAGATCGCCGAGGAAGATCCACTGCAACAGCACGATCAAGAGAATGCCGACCACCATGTTGTGCAGCACCGTGTGGGTGGTGAGCTCGATCAGGTCGCCGCGGTCGTAGATGCGCTCGATGCGCACGCCGGGCGGCAGGATGCTGGAATTGTTGATGGTCTGGACGAGCTGGTGGACACGCTTGATGGTCGGCGAGCTCTGCTCGCCGCGCCGCATCAGGACGATGCCCTGCACGATGTCGTCGGCCTCGTCGAGGCCGGCAATGCCGAGGCGCGGCTTCTGGCCGACGGTGACGGTGGCGACGTCCTTGACCAGCACCGGATTGCCGCCGGTCTGCGCCACCATGGTGTTGGCGAGATCGTCGATCGACCTGATCAGGCCGACGCCGCGCACGACGGCCGATTGCTGGCCGATATTGACGGTGTTGCCGCCGACATTGACGTTGGAATTGCCGACCGCCTGGAGCAATTGCGGCAGCGTCAGCCCATTGGCGACCAGCTTGTTGAAATCGACCTGGAGCTCGTAGGTCTTGCTCTTGCCGCCCCACCCGGTGACGTCGATGACCCCAGGCACGGCGCGGAAGCGGCGCTGCAGGATCCAGTCCTGAATGGTCTTGAGGTCGAGCACGCTGTAGTTCGGCGGACCCACGAGACGGTAGCGGAAGATCTCGCCGATCGGGCTCAGCGGCGAAATCTGCGGCTGCACGTTGCCCGGCAGCGGCGCGAGCTGCGCCAGGCGGTTCAGCACCTGCTGCAACGCCTCGTCATAGGTGTAGGCGAAGGAGAATTGAATTTTGACGTCGGAGAGACCGTAGAGCGAGATGGTGCGGATGGTCGTGATGTTCTTGAGGCCCGCGACCTGGGTCTCGATCGGGATCGTGATGTAGCGCTCGATCTCCTCCGCCGACAGTCCCGGGCTCTGCGTCACGATATCGACCATCGGCGGGGTCGGATCGGGATAGGCCTCGATGTTGAGCTGGTTGAACGCGATCAGGCCGCCGATCAAGACAGCGACGAACATGCCGACCATCAGGAAGCGCCGGTTGACGGCAAGAGCGACGAGGCGATCCATTCAGGTCTTCAATTTTCTTGGGTCGTCGTCAGCTGCCGGACGCCGCGCGGTCGATGAACAGGCTGCCTTTGGTGACGATCTGCTCGCCCGGTTTCAGATTGCCGGTGACCTCGACGAGGTTGCCGTTGATGAGGCCGATCTTGATCTGGCGCAGCTCGACCGATTTGTCCTCACGCGCGACCCAGATACGAACCTTGTCGGCTTCGTAGATCAAGGCCTGTTTCGGCACCGCCGGCGCGGCGCGGTCGCCCGCCGAGTAGATCGTGACGTTGGCGAACATCTCCGGCTTGAGCAGGCCGTCCTTGTTGTCGATGGTGGCGCGCACCAGCAGGCGGCGGGTGCTGGGATCGATCGCGGCGGCGACGTAGTTGATCTTGGCGGTGAGCGGACGGCCCGGCAGTGCCATCACGTTCACGGTGATGTCCTGACCGATGCACACGGCAGCGGCGTCGCTCTCGCGTACGAAGGCGGTGAGCCAGACGGTGGAGAGGTCGCCGATCACGAAGACCGGATCGCTGGCGCCGGAAGTGACGTACTGACCGGGGCCGATCTTGCGCTGCACCACCGTGCCGGCGATCGGCGAATAGATCGTGACTTCCGGATTGATGGCGCCCTTGTCCTGGAACGCCTTGATGGTCTCGTCGGTGAAGCCGAGGATGCGCAGCTTGTTGCGCGCGGCTTCCAGCGCGGTCTGCGAGGAGCGCATGTCGTTGCGCGCCTGAACCTGCGTCGCTTCCGCCTGCTGATAGTCCTTCAGCGGAATGGCATGACCCTCATAGAGGTCCTTGGCGCGCTTGAACTGGATGTCGGAGAGCTCGAGCGCCGACTTCGCCTTGTTCTGCGAGGTCATCGCCGCGATGAAATCGTTCTGGGCCTGCACCGTGTCTGCGGCCTCGATCGTGAACAGCGGTTGACCCTGCTTCAGCGTCTCACCCGGCTTGGCCAGCAGCTTGGTGACGCGGCCGGCATAGGGCGAGAACACCGGCGTCGAACGGTCCTCATCGACGGCAACCTTGCCCTCGGTGACGTATTCGGCGCGGAAGGCGCGAGCCTTGACCGGCTCGATCGTCAGCGTCGCCCATTCGGACGGCGTCGGCGTGAAAGTCTGCGCATTCCGGCGCGACTGGCTGGAGATCTCGGAGTGCTTCTTTTCCTTGGGCCCCAAAGCGAGGAAGCCGTAGGCACCGGCGCCGGCAAGAGCTAGTAAAACTACGGATGTGATCACCCGTTGTTTTGTAAACGCCTGCAATCGCTTGGTATTTTCAACCACCATGGAGCCCGGTCGTGTCTGCGACGATCTCGGCAGATGTCTGCCTTGTCGGTTGCGCTAATAGTGCCGAACTGCAATTTCAAACAACCAAAAAACGCTGGCGCCTTTCGGTTTGCGTTAAAAACTTTGCGACATGTCAGCTTCATGTCAGCTTCGCGCCGGCCAATGTGCCGGATGACTGCCGAGCGGCATCGCCGGACGAGACCATTGCGCCGGTGTCGTCGACAGCAGCGCCGAATGGCGCACCGCCTTCAACATGCCGAATCCAGATGGCATGCTCTCGATGAACGCAGCATGTACGGCCTCGCCCGCAAGATCCGGGGTATTCAGTCCGTCATCGAGCCGGCCGAGATTCCACAGCCAGCGTCCGGTCTGCGCCAACGACACGCGTACGTGCCAACTGCCGCCGTCGCGGGCCTGGCGCATCCTGGCCATCATCGCACCGAACGCCATCAGATAGCCGGTGGCGTGGTCGAGCATCTGCGCCGGCAATTCCTTGGGGCCATCGAGGCCGGCGGCCTGGCCCTCGGCGTGATTGAATCCGGTCGCGGTCTGCACCAGGGAATCGAAGCCGCGGCGCTCGGCCCAGGGCCCGGCATGGCCATAAGCCGACAGCGTCACGTAGACGATGCCCGGATTGATCTTCGCCGTGTCCTCCGGCGAAAAGCCCAGGGCGGCAAGCGCATGCGGGCGATAGCCTTGCGAGAAGATGTCGGCGTCCTCCAGCAGTTCGCGCAATTGCGCCCTGCCCGTGTCGGTCTTCAGCTCGATGAAGGTGGTGAGCTTGCCGCGGCCGGTATCGATGGTGAGCCAGTCAATGGCGGGCAGCTCCGGCCCCGACACCAGCAGCACATCAGCGCCGTGCGCGGCGAGCGTTCGGCCGGCGACGGGACCTGCGATGACGCGGGAGAGATCGAGCACACGAAGGCCGGAGAGCGGACGATCGTTGTTTGGTAATCCTTTCGACGATTCTTGGGGCCACGGCTTTGGCGGGGCTTCGCCGATCTTCTCGATCGAGATCAGCGGCAATTGCGCGAGCGCGCGCGCCTGCGCCAGCGCAGACCATTCCTCATAGCTCCGCATCAGCGCAACCACGCCGCCCGCGGCGTAAGCTGCCGTCTCGAAATCCTCGCCCCTCCATTGCATCAGCGCGGCCTGCACCTTGTCGCGCTCCGGCTCGCAACCGAGCACCTCGCAGACGGCCTCGCGATGGTGCGGAAAGTTGGTGTGGCAGCGAACGAAGCGGCTGTCGCCGGTCCTGTAGACGCCGGCAATAGCGTCCCAGGCCGGCGGCGGCGGCTTGTCGTCGACGCGCAGATAGCGTTCGGAGCGGCATTCGGCGACGGCGTGGCGCATGTCGACGGAGACCTTTTGCATCTGCCCGCTGCGCAGCCGCCAGATCTCGGCCGCGGCGAGGCCTGCGGCGGCGATCGTGGTCTGGCCGGCGACAGCAACACGAAATGAGGACGGAATCTGCGGTTCCTCGCCGGTCAGCCGCACGTGTTCGAGCGCAGCCGGATCGCCGCCGGCGGAGGTCCAGATATCCCCGAGAATATCGGCGGGGCTTTGCATGGCCGCCTCTCTCCCTTACTTTTTTACGACCATCCATCAGCACATAAGGGAATGCAATGGCCGCCATCGATCCCCTCATCGCAGGTGCCGTATTCATCGCGACGGCGGCCACCGACGCCGTCTATGTCATGTTCACCTCGGCCGTGATCGCGCGCAAGCGCATTCCTGCGGCGAACTGGAGCGCGGTCTGGTACCTGCTCTCCTCCTACGCCGTGATCAGCTACACCGAAAACGCGTTCTACGTCGCCTTCGCGGCGATCGGCTCCTGGGCCGGCGCCTATGCGTCGCTAACCTTCCTGCACCGCCCGCCCGGCGGCCCGCCGGTGGGGGCTGCACCGGAGTGAGAAGTGTAGGGTGGTGGCATGTCTTCCAATGCCAGTTCCGTCATCCTGAGGCGCGAGGCTTGCGATGCACCGCATCGCAAGTTGAGCCTCGAAGGATGACGGCGATGGAGCGGAATTTGCGGTGACGCTCGTTACGCGGCTACATTCTCCGCTACCACAAACAAGGAGTCCAACAATGGATCTCAGTCTCAGAGGCAAGAACGCCATCGTGCTCGGCGGCACGCGCGGCATCGGGCGGGCGATTGCGGCGACGCTCGCCGGTGAAGGCGCCAATGTCGCGGTGTGCGCGCGCAATGCGGATCAGGTCGCGGCCACCGTCGCTGAATTGAAGGCGAGCGGCGTCAACGCCACCGGCGGCCCGGTCGACGTCACCGACGGCGCGGCGTTGAAAGCGTGGATCGAAGGCGCGGCAAAGGAGCTCGGCGGCGTCGACCTGCTGTTCGCCAATGCCGGCGCGATGGCGCAGGGCCACGACGCGGCTTCGTGGGAACAGAATTTCCGGCTCGATCTGCTCGGCGCCGTGCATGCGTTCGACGCCGCGCGGCCGTTTCTCGAGGCCAGCGGCGAGAGAAGCGGCGATGCCGCCGTCGTCATCATCTCCTCGATCTCGGCGGCGCAGGCCGACACGGCCAGCTCCTACGGCCCGATCAAGGCGGCGCTGATCCACATGGCCAAGGGCCTGGCGCGGCAATACGCCAAGAAGAGGATCCGCGTGAATGTGGTGTCGCCAGGCACCGTCTATTTCAAGGGCGGCGTCTGGGAGATGATCGAGAAGAACATGCCGGAGCGTTACAACGACGCGATGAAGCGCAACCCGACCGGCCGCATGGCAACGCCGCAGGAGATCGCGAACGCCGCGGTGTTTCTGGCGAGCCCGGTATCGGGGTTCACGACGGGATCGAATCTCGTCGTGGACGGCGCGATCTCGAACCGGGTGAATTTTTGAGGGCACCGCCTCCTGCCAGTTCCGTCATCCTGAGGCGCGAGTGGCGCGATGCAAGAGCATCGCGCCGGGAGCCTCGAAGGATGCACGGCCCGGATGCAGCCGGGCCGTCGCCCTTCGAGGGCCGCTGAAGGAGCGGCCACCTCAGGGTGACGGTGAACGAGCGGTACCGTAACGACACCCTCAATGAAAATCCCGCGACGGCGGCAGGATGCGGACGTTGCGGGGGTGGCGGATCTTTTGCGCCGGCATGTCCGCGAGCGCGCGAGGGTCTTCGTTGAGCGGCTCGACCAATGTGGCGCCCGCCGGCACCGGGTGCTGGCGGCTCAAGGCATCGTTGGCGAGGCCGACCAGATCGTGCGAGCGGTCGATCATGCGCTGGGCGATGAGATGCGTCACCTTTTCGGGGCTGCTCTGGATATAGCCCTGGACCTCAATGAGGCGCGCGCCCATGACTTCTTTCCGGTACTGCTCCATGATCTTGGGCCAGACCACGACATTGGCGATGCCGGTTTCGTCCTCCAGCGTCATGAACACGACGCCGCTGGCGCTGCCCGGTCGCTGCCGCACCAGCACCACGCCGGCGCAGCGGACGCGGCGCCGCTCGTTCTCGTGGCTGATCTCCTTGCAGGCGACGATCCGCTCGCGCGAGAACATCTCGCGCAAGAATTCCATCGGGTGGCCCTTCAGCGACAGCCGGATGGTCTGGTAGTCCGCGACGACCTGCTCGGCGCGCGGCATCTCAGGCAGCGGCTTGGCATGCTCGTCCGGCTGCTCGCGGGCGGTCGCCGCCTCGAACAGCGGCAGCGGCACATCGTCAGGCAGCCGCCGCACCTGCCACAGCGCTTCGCGGCGGTCGAGCCCGAGCGAGCGGAACGCGTCGGCATCCGCCAGCAGGATCAGCGCGCGCTTGGGCAGACCGGTGTCGCGGGCAAAATCCTCCAGTGAGGTGAAGGGGCGGCGGTTGCGGGCCGCGACGATGCGGTCGGCCCAGTCTCCCGATTTCTCCGCATTGTCATTCCGGGGCGACGCGTCAGCGTCGAGCTCTGATGCGCAATTGCGCATCTGAGAATCCATTCCGCCAGGCGCATGCGGCTCGATGGATTTCAGGCTCGCGCTACGCGCGCCCCGGAATGACGACTGAGAGCGCTTCAGCCTCTCCTCATCCTCGTCCAGCCAGTGGAATCCGTCGATCTGGCGGAAGCCCAGGCGCACGGCGCAGTATCTGCCGCTCCCCTCCTCCAGCGTGTTTTGCGCAAAGCTGTAGGACACGTCGATGTCGCGGACCTCGACGCCGTTCTTGCGGGCGTCGCCGACGATTTGCGCCGGGGCATAAAACCCCATCGGCTGCGAGTTCAGGAGGCCGCAGCAGAACGCATCCGGGTGATAATGCTTCAGCCATGACGAGATGTAGACGAGCTGCGCAAAGCTCGCGGCGTGGCTCTCCGGGAAACCGTAGGAGCCGAACCCCTTGATCTGGTCGAAGCAGCTTCTGGCAAAGTTGGGATCGTAGCCGCGCGCCACCATGTTGCCGATCAGCTTTTCCTCGTATTGGCCGATGGTGCCGACATTGCGGAAAGTCGCCATCGAGCGGCGCAGACCATTGGCTTCCTCGGAGGTGAAATGTGCCGCTTCGATCGCAATCCGCATCGCCTGCTCCTGGAACAGGGGCACGCCGAGCGTCTTGTGCAGAACCTTGTAGAGCTCGTCCCTGTCGCCATGCTCCGGCGACGGCGAGGGATAGCTCACCTTCTCAAGCCCGTTCCGCCGCCGCAAATAAGGATGCACCATGTCGCCCTGGATCGGACCCGGCCGCACGATTGCGACCTCGATGACGAGGTCGTAGAAGGTCCGCGGCTTCAGCCGCGGCAGCATGTTCATCTGCGCGCGGCTCTCGACCTGGAACACGCCGAGCGACTCCCCGGCACACAGCATGTCGTAAACCTCGGGATCGTCCTGAGGAACGCTCGCAAGCACGAAACGCTCGCCCTTGTGCTGGTCGATCAGATCGAAACACTTCCTGATGCAGGTCAGCATGCCCAGCGCCAGCACGTCGACCTTCATCATATGAAGCGCGTCGACGTCGTCCTTGTCCCATTCGATGAAGGTGCGGTCGTCCATCGCGGCGTTGCCGATTGGCACATAGGTGTCGAGCCGGTCCTGGGTCAGCACATAGCCGCCGACATGCTGGGACAGATGGCGCGGGAATTCGATCAGCTCGGTCGCAAGCTCGACCGCGAGGTTGATCATGGGATTTTTGGGATCGAGCCCGGCCTGCCGGACCTGCATGTCGTTGAGGCCCTTGCCCCAGCTGCCCCAGACGGTGTCGGCGAGCGCGGCGGTGACGTCCTCGGTCAGGCCCAGCGCCTTGCCGACGTCGCGAATGGCGCTGCGCGGGCGGTAATGGATCACGGTCGCGATGATCGCGGCGCGGTGGCGGCCGTAGCGGCGGTAGACATATTGCATCACCTCCTCGCGCCGCGAATGCTCGAAATCGACGTCGATGTCGGGCGGCTCCAGCCGCTCCTTGGAGATGAAGCGCTCGAACAACAGATCGACCTTGGTCGGATCGACCGAGGTGATGCCGAGCACGTAGCACACGGCCGAATTCGCCGCCGATCCCCGCCCCTGACACAGGATGTTCTGGCTGCGCGCATAGTGCACGATGTCATGCACGGTGAGGAAATAATGCGCGTATTTCAGCTCGGCGATCAGCGCGAGCTCCTTGTTGAGCGTCGCCCGCAGCTTGTCGTCGATCTTGCCGTCGAAATACTTCTCGACACCCGCCCAGGTCAGATCCTCCAGATGCCCCTGTGCAGTCTTGCCCGGCGGCACCGGCTCGTCCGGATATTGGTATTTGAGCTGATCGAGTGAAAACTCGATTGCGTCCGCAAACCGCATGGTCTCCGCGATCGCATCGGGGAAATCGCGAAACAGCCGCGCCATCTCGCGCGGCGTCTTCAGGAACCGTTCGGCATTGGCTTCCAGCTTCCGCCCCACAGCCTCGATCGTGGTCTTTTCCCGGATACAGGTCAGCACATCCTGCAGCGGACGGCGGCCGGGATCGTGATAGAGCACCTCGTTGGTCGCGAGCAGCGACACCTTTGCTTTCATCGCGAGATCATCGAGCCGCGCCAGCCGGCGCCGGTCGTCGCCGCGATAGACCAGGCTCGCCGCCAGCCACACGCCTTCGGCGCGGCCGGCCTTCAGCTGCGCAAGAACATCCAGCGCCTGGGCCGGGTCGAAGCGATGCGGCAGCGTCAGGATCAGGAGCTGGCCTTCGGAAAATTCCAGCAGATCGGCGAAGCTGAGACGGCACTCCCCCTTCTCGATCCGCGTGAGGTCGTCGCCGCGCTTGCCCCGGGTCAGGAGCTGGCACAGCCGGCCATAGGCGGCGCGGTCGCGCGGATAGACAAAAATGTCGGGCGTGCCGTCGATGAAGACGATGCGCGCGCCGATCAGCAGCTTCGGCTTGTGCAGCACCTTGTCATTGTCGAGCTCCTTGTAGGCGCGCACCACGCCGGCGAGCGTGTTGTGGTCGGCGATGCCGATCGCGGGAATGCCGAGCTCGCTGGCCTGATGCACATAGGCGCGCGGATCCGAGCCGCCGCGCAGGAAGGAGAAGTTGGTGGTGATGCCGATCTCGGCATAAGCGGGAGCATTCATGCGAAGAGACCATGCACATACCAGCCGGGCGAGGCGGGCTTGCCGTCGCCATCGAACACTTCCCCCTCGTAAAGACCGTCGCGAAAGATCCAGAAGCGCAGGCCCTCGGCATCCTCGATGCGGAAATAGTCCCGCGTCAGCTGCTTGCCGTCCTGCCGCCACCATTCCATCGCGATGCGCTCGGGCCCCTCCACCCGCACCACGGCATGCAGCGCGCGGCGCCAGGTGAATTGATGCGGCGGACCATCCGGCACGGCCGCGAACGGCACCTTGATCGGCTCCGGCTTGTCGAACAGCCTTAAGGGACGCAGCGGCGGCTCGCTCTCGACACGTGCGGGCCATTCAGCCTGCATGGCGGCAGCAAGATGATGCTGCGCCGGGGCGGCCATCACTGCACATTCGGGAATATGAGTATCCTCAGGCAGATGCACGACGACGCGTTTTCCTCCGATGCGCGCGGCGATGCGGTCGATCAGCGCGGCGAGCTCGTCATTGTCGTGGACATGGGCGTCGAGATCGCGCTGCTCCTGCACCACGATCTCGGTGCGGCTCGCCGACAGGCGCACCATGTCGAAGCCGAAGCCGGGATCGAGCGGATCGGCAAGCGCATCGAGACGCTCGCGGAACAGGCGGTCGATCACCGCGCTTTTCGTCACCGGACGTCCGGTCTCGACCATGATCGCGCGCACCACGCCGTCGGTGCGGAAGAAGGCGGCTTCGAGCCTGCGCGCGCCTTTGCCCTGTTTCTCCATCGATGCGATCAGCGTGTCGGCGAGCCGCGACAGCGTCATCGCAATCATGGTGTCGGTTGCGATCGGCTCGGCGAAGCGCTTCTCCACGATGTAATCGGGCAGCGGCTTGCGCGGGCTGATCGGCGCATCGCCCTGCCCCAGCGCATGCGCGAGCAGCGTGGAGAACCGGGCGCCGAACCGCGCCGTGATCTCGCTCGGCGCGCGAGCGGCGACGTCGCCGATGGTCTTCAGGCCGGCGCGGCGCAGGCCGATGGTGATGGCATCGCCCGCACCGAGCGCGGACACCGGAAACCGCTCGATCGCCGCCGCCTCGCCGCCATCGGCGACGATGCTGCTAGATGCCTGCCGCGTCAGCGTACGCGCGCAGATCGACGTGCCGGCGATTGCCGCACCGACGGCAAAGCCCTGGCGAGCGAGCGCACGAACCAGCGTCGTTAGCAGCACAGCCTCGCCGCCGAACAGATGGGCGCAGCCGGTGATATCGAGGAACAGCCCGTGCGGCGGATCGAGCGCCACCAGCGGCGTGAAGCGGTCGCACCAATCGGCGACATCGCTGAGCGTCTTCGCATCGGCCGCGACATCGGCGTCGAACACTTTCAGATCCGGACACATCGCCCGCGCATTCGCCAGCGGCTGACCGATGTACAGGCCGAGGCGCTCGGCGGCCTCGTCCAGCGCATGGATCACCAGCGCATTGTTGTCCTTGATGACGACGATGCTCGGCTCATGATTGGCTTTACCCAGCCCGGCGCTGTTGAAAAACCGCTGAATCCTGTCGATCGGCAGGCGCGGCAGCCACAGGCTGAGAATACGTCGACGGCTCGCTGAACTGGCACTCATCACAATTCCATTCCATGATCCACCGGCCGCAGGGGCCATGACGATTGCGCAAGAGCGTGGCATCGAAGCGCGGCGCGCCCCAAACGCTCCAAGGCGCCGCAGGCATTGAAGCCGGTCCCGGCGGCGAAGGCGCCGCGCGCAGCATCCATCGCGTCTCCGCAGTCGACGGCAAAGGTTGCGCGGCCATGCGCAGCATCAGGCCGGTGACGCCGGAGCCTTGCGCGGCCAGCGTCAGCTTGCGGCTCGCCACGAGATCGAACTGCCTGGTCTCGCCCCAGAGCTCGAGCACGACGGCGCCCAGCGCGTCGCAGGCAAGCGCATCGGCCGAGGTGCGCAGCGCGCTCTCGACATCGGCGGCGCGGACCGTCACCACGCGGCGCGGATCAAGGCCGAGCTCTTTGAGCCCGCTCATCGACAGCGCGCCTGTTTCCACTTCCGAAAAATCCTGCCGCACCCACAGCAGCGGCTTGCGTGCCGCCACGCGCCCCGCAAGCCCCATCACAAAACCCGTTGCGGCCACGCCCTGGCGCCCCTCGCAAAACACCTCATGGATCGCCGCACGCGCGAGCCCGCCCTTCAGCGCGCCATCGGCCTGGCCATGGCCGAGCGCCACCCGATCGTGTTGATGCACGATCTCCGCGGTCTCGATGCGCTCGATCTGGCCGCGCAAGATCGCAAGCGCGCTCATACGTGCGCCGCTCATGCTCGCCGCTCCTTCAGGAATGGGTGCCGTGGTCTTCAAAAGAAGAACCAACGGCTGGCTCATTTGTTCATGATATGTTCTAATATAAAGCTAACGGCGCGCGGAGAGTCAATCGAATTGGCGCGCTTTCGGATTCATGAGCGGAATCAACGGGATTCAAACATGGACGTGCAACGCAAACTGGAAATCCTGGCCGATGCCGCCAAGTACGACGCGTCCTGTGCCTCCAGCGGCACCGAAAAGCGGGATTCCAGCGACGGCAAGGGCATGGGCTCGACCGCACCCGGCATGGGCATCTGCCATTCCTATGCGCCGGACGGACGCTGCATCTCGCTGCTCAAGGTGCTGCTGACCAACGCCTGCAATTACGACTGTCTCTATTGCGTCAACCGCGCCTCCTCGAACGTGCCGCGCGCCCGCTTCACCATCGACGAGGTCGTCAAGCTGACGCTCGACTTCTACCGGCGCAATTACATCGAGGGCCTGTTTCTCTCCTCCGGCATCATCCGCAGCCCCGACTACACCATGGAGCAGGTGGTGAGTGTCGCGCGAAAACTGCGCGAGGAGCATCACTTCCGCGGCTACATCCATCTGAAGACCATTCCCGAGGCCGACGATGCGCTGATCGCAGAAGCCGGCAAATATGCCGACCGTCTCTCCATCAACATCGAGATGCCCGAGGAGACCAGCCTGCAGCAATTCGCGCCCGAGAAAGACGTGCGCGCGATCCGCCGCACCATGGGCCGGCTGCGATTGAAGCTGGACGAGGCCGAGGAAGGCCGCAGCGCAAAGACGAAGGCCAAGCCGCAACGCTTCGCGCCGGCCGGCCAGAGCACGCAGATGATCGTCGGCGCAGACAGCGCCTCCGACCACACCATCCTCCACACCAGCGCCAATCTCTACGGCTCGTACAAGCTGCGGCGCGTCTACTATTCCGCCTTCAGCCCGATCCCCGACGCGAGCCGCGCTTTGCCTCTGGTGCAGCCGCCGCTGCTGCGCGAGCACCGACTCTACCAGGCCGACTGGCTGATGCGGTTCTACGGCTTCGACGTTGCGGAGATCGTCGACGACAGCGCGATGCTACCGCTCGAGATCGATCCAAAGCTGGCCTGGGCGCTGCGCCACCGCGACCGCTTTCCGCTCGACGTCAACCGTGCCAGCCGCGAGGAATTGCTACGCGTGCCGGGCTTCGGCACCAAGGCGGTCGAACGCATCATCGCGACGCGGCGCACCACCACGATCCGCCTCGCCGATCTCGCGCGGCTGCATGTGCCCCGCAACAAGGCGATGCCGTTCATCGTCCTCGGCGATCACCGGCCGTCGCCACACCGTCTCGACGACGCGCGGCTGATCGACCGGTTCAAGCCGAAGGCAACGCAACTGGGGTTTGGCTTCTGATGCAGTACATCATTCTCGACACCGAAACCGATTTCGACGGCTGGCGCAAAGCCGCGCGTCACCTCGTGCTTCATCACGTGCAGCCGGCCGATGTCACCTGGACCGTGCAAGGCGGCGAAGCCGAGCTGTTCGCCCCACCCGCGCCATCACCGATCCTCGAAGTGAACGACGGCACCTTCACCGTGTCAGGCAAATTCATCGAGCTCGCCAAAGCAGCGATCCTGAACCGCGATCCCGAGCGCTTTGCCATCCTCTACCGGCTGCTCTTTCGGCTGAAGGACAATCACGACCTCATCGAGGTCGCGACCGATCCTGACGTCGCGCAGGTCACCGCCATGGCGAGGGCGGTCCATCGCGACGAGCACAAGATGCATGCCTTCGTGCGCTTCCGCGAGATCGGCAGGGAACGCGAGGCGCATTACGTCGCCTGGTTCGAGCCGGAGCATCACATCGTCGAGCTCGCCGCGCCGTTCTTCGCAAAACGCTTTGCCGACATGCCCTGGTCGATCCTGACCCCGGACCTCTGCGCGCATTGGGATGGCCATTTGCTTTCGTTCACACCAGGCGTCAGCAGGAGCGAAGCACCGAGCGAAGACCGGCTGGAAGAAACCTGGCGGCGTTACTACGCCAGCATCTTCAATCCGGCACGGCTCAAGGTGAAGGCGATGCAGGCCGAGATGCCGAAGAAATACTGGAGGAACCTGCCCGAGGCTTCGATCATTAAGCCTCTGATCGAAGACGCCGAGCGCATGACCGGCGTCATGATCGCCAACGCCGCAACCGATCCGCACAAGCCTCAGAAGCGGCCGGAGGCCCCGATGAAACGCAAGCCCGCTGCCGACGATCTCGAAACCCTCCGCGAGGAGGCCGCGCATTGCCGCGCCTGCCATCTCTACAAGGACGCGACCCAGACCGTGTTCGGCGAAGGCCCGAAGTCCGCCAATATCATGCTGGTCGGCGAGCAGCCCGGCGACAAGGAAGACCTCGCCGGCCATCCTTTCGTCGGCCCGGCCGGCCAGATGCTGGACCGTGCGCTGGAGGAAGCCGGCGTCGACCGCAAGAAGGTCTATGTCACCAACGCGGTCAAGCACTTCAAATTCGTGCCGCGCGGAAAAATCCGCCTGCACCAGAAGCCGAATACGCCGGAGATCCGCGCCTGCCGGCAATGGTACGAGCGGGAAGTTGCGGCAATCCAGCCCGATCTGATCGTGGCGATGGGGGCCACCGCCGCGCAAAGCGTGTTCGGCAAGATCACCCCCATCGGCAAGACCCGCGGCCGTCTCATAGAGCTTCCCGAGGGACGAAAAGCACTGGTGACGGTGCATCCGTCCTATCTGCTGCGACTGCCTGATCCGGAAGCCAAGGCGCTGGAATATCGGCGCTTTGTCGACGACCTGAAGATTGCCGCGAGCTTGCAGAAGAAGGCGGCGCGGGCCGCCTGAATACTGGCAAGAAAGCGGTATTCAACCGCCGCTTGTCATCCAGCCTTCAAATCCGTCGCGGACAATGCCCTCAACTGCAAGTTAAGGGGCGTCCAGACATGAGCGATGTTGCATTCGACCGAGCAATAGCCGATCCCGCACCGATCCAGCCAGCCTCGCGGCCAAATCTCGACAAGGGATTCAATCCGCTGACGATGATCCTGTTCTTCGGCATCCTCGCCGCCGGCCTGCTGTTCGTCGCCTACAGCATCTATGTCGACGTCAACGCGACGGGCGTGCGGGTGACGACCTACCTGCCCTACATCCTCCTGTTCGTTGCGCTCCTGATCGCGCTCGGCTTTGAATTCGTCAACGGCTTTCACGACACCGCCAATGCGGTGGCCACGGTGATCTACACCCATTCGCTGCCGGCCGAGGTCGCGGTGATGTGGTCTGGCTTCTTCAACTTCCTCGGCGTGCTCCTGTCCTCCGGTGCGGTCGCTTTCGGCATCGTCTCGCTGCTGCCGGTCGAGCTGATCCTCCAGGTCGGCTCCAGCGCCGGCTTCGCCATGGTGTTCGCGCTGCTGATCGCCGCGATCCTGTGGAATCTCGGCACCTGGTTCTTCGGCCTGCCCGCCTCCTCCTCGCACACGCTGATCGGCTCGATCATCGGCGTCGGCGTCGCCAACGCCGTGATGCGCGGCCGCGACGGCACTTCGGGCGTGGACTGGACCAAGGCGACCGAGATCGGCTATGCGCTGCTGCTGTCGCCGCTGTTCGGTTTCATCTGCGCCGCCGTGCTGTTGCTGCTGCTCAAGTTCATCGTGCGCAACCCCGCACTTTACGCCGCCCCCGAAGGCAACAAGGCGCCGCCGCTCTGGATTCGCGGCCTGCTGATCGCGACCTGCACCGGCGTCAGCTTCGCGCACGGCTCCAACGACGGTCAGAAGGGCATGGGCCTGATCATGCTGATCCTGATCGGCACCGTGCCGACGGCCTACGCCCTCAACCGCGCGCTGCCGGAATCCCAGATCGTCCAGTTCCAGAAGACCTCGGATGCCGCCGCCCAGGTGATCTCCGCGAAGGGCGCCGGCCATAGCATCATCGGCGATCCCCGTCCGGCCGTGACGCAGTACATCACGGTGCGTCACATCAACGAGGGCACCTATCCCTCGCTTGCCGTGCTGGTGAAGGATGTCGGCGACCAGGTCGCCAGATATGGCACGCTGAACAAGGTACCGGCGGAGGCCGTCGGCAACACCCGCAACGACATGTACATGATCTCGGAAGCGATCCGCTTCCTGATGAAGGACAAGGAAAACGATCTCAACAAGGAGGAGATCGCGACCTTGAATGCCTACAAGGGCTCGCTCGACGCCGCCACCAAGTTCATCCCGAACTGGGTGAAGATCGCGGTGGCCATCGCGCTCGGCCTCGGCACCATGATCGGCTGGAAGCGCATCGTGATCACCGTCGGTGAGAAGATCGGCAAGAGCCACCTCACCTACGCGCAAGGCGCCTCGGCCGAGCTCGTGGCCGCCGCCACGATCGGCGCCGCCGACGTGTTCGGCCTGCCGGTCTCGACCACGCATGTGCTGTCGTCGGGCGTCGCCGGCACCATGGCGGCCAATGGTTCGGGCCTGCAAATGGCCACCATCCGCAACCTGCTGATGGCGTGGGTGCTGACGCTGCCCTGCGCGATCATGCTGTCGGCCACGCTCTACGTGATCTTCTCGCGGATGTTCTGAAGACTTCTCCCTCGCCCCGTTCTTACGGGGAGAGGGCAATTGCTTTTGAACCTTCAGCAGACGTCGTCATGCCCGGGCTTGTCCCGGGCATCCACGTTCTCAGTGCTGCGTGGAAAGGCGTGGATGGCCGGGACAGGCCCGGCCATGACGCTGTGGTTACTGTCGGTGCCAACCCCATACGGGATTGCCCTGCCGGAAGCGGGGCGAGGTAAGAATAAGCCTTACGACGCCGCCAGCTGTTCCTCGACCAGCTTCACCCAGTAGGACGTGCCGTAGACGATCGCCTCGTCGTTGAAATTGTAGGCGGGGTGATGCAGGCCGGCACTGTCGCCGTTGCCGCAGAAGATGAAGGCGCCGGGCCGCGCTTCCAGCATGTAGGCGAAATCCTCGCCGCCCATCAGCGGCGGCATCTCGTGCACATTGGCTTCGCCCGCGACCTGCTTGGCGATGCGGCGCGCCACCTCGGTCTCGGCGGCGTGGTTGTTCACGACGGGATAGTTGCGTTTGTAATGCAGGTCGATCTTGGCGCCGGTGATCTGGGCGACGCCCGCCACCACCTCGTGCACGCGCTTCTCGACCAGCTTGCGCACCTCGGGCGAGAGCGTACGGATGGTGCCCCGCAGAATCGCGGTCTGCGGAATGACGTTGCGGGCGTTGCCGGCGTGGAATTCGCAGATCGAGATCACGGCCGATTCCAGGGGATCGACGCTGCGCGCGACGATCGATTGCAGGGCGGTGATCACCTGCGCGCCAACCAGCACGGAATCGATGCATTTGTGCGGACGCGCGGCGTGGCCGCCGAGGCCCTCGATCATGATGTCGACCTCGTCTGTCGCCGCCATGATCGGACCAGGCCGGATCGCGAACGAGCCGACCGGGATGCCCGGGCCGTTGTGCATGCCGTAAACCTGCTCGATGCCGAAGCGCTCCATCAGGCCGTCCTTGACCATGGCCGCGCCGCCAGCGCCGCCCTCTTCGGCCGGCTGGAAGATCACCACGGCATCGCCGGCGAAGTTGCGGGTCTCGGCGAGGTAGCGGGCTGCGCCCAACAGCATCGCAGTGTGACCGTCATGGCCGCAGGCGTGCATCTTGCCCGGGATCTTGGAGGCGTAAGGCAGGTTGGTCTGCTCCTCGACCGGCAGCGCGTCCATGTCGGCGCGCATGCCGATCACCTTGAGTCCCTCGCCGGCCGGCTTGTTGCCCTTGATCACGCCGACCACGCCGGTCTGGCCGAGACCGGTCACGACCTCATCGCAGCCGAACTCGCGCAGCCGGTCCGCCACGAATGCTGCGGTGCGGTGGACGTCGTACAGCAGCTCGGGATGCTGGTGGATGTCCCGGCGCCAAGCCTGAATATCGGATTGAAGGTCGGCGACGCGGTTTACGATGGGCATGGAGGTCTCGAGCTGGTTGAAAATATGGGACTGTCTACCATGCAAGCATCAGTCCAGCTAACCTCCGCAGATCGAGGGTAGCCCTGTCCTGTCGTCATGGCCGGGCTTGCGGCCGGCTCGTCTCCAACTTGTCCTGGTCCAACTTGTCTTGGCCATCCACCTCTGACTATTAGAACGGAAAGCGCGTGAATGTCCGGGACCAGCCCGGGCGTGACGCCTGTCCGGGTGGAAGCAGAATGCCAAGGCGGCTCGAAGGTGAGTTTGACTACATTGTCGTCGGGGCCGGCACGGCCGGCTGCATCGTCGCCAACCGGCTCTCGGCCGAGCCCAAGAACCGCGTGCTCATCCTTGAAGCCGGCGGCGACGACAACTGGATCTGGTTCCATATCCCGGTCGGCTATCTCTTCGCGATCGGCAATCCGCGCTCGGATTGGATGTTCAAGACGGAGGCCGAGCCGGGGCTGAACGGGCGCTCGCTCGCCTATCCCCGCGGCAAGGTGATCGGCGGCTGCTCGGCGATCAACGCCATGATCTCGATGCGCGGACAGGCTGCCGACTACGATCACTGGCGCCAGCTCGGCATGACCGGCTGGGGCTACGACGACGTGCTGCCGCTGTTCAGGAAGCTCGAGGACCATTTCCTCGGCGCGAGCGAGCATCACGGCGCCGGCGGCGGCTGGCGCATCGAAGCGCCGCGGCTGTCATGGGACATTCTCGATGCCGTCGGCGATGCCGCCGAGGAAATGGGCATCAAGCGCATCCCGGATTTCAACACCGGCGACAACGAAGGCACCAGCTATTTCCACGTCAACCAGAAGCGCGGCCGGCGCTGGTCCTCGGCACGCGGCTTCCTCAAGCCGGCCTTGAGGCGGGCGAACCTGCGGCTCGAGAAGCACGTGCTGGTCGACCGCCTGATCATCGAGCAGGGCCACGCCGTCGGCGTACGCTTCATCCAGAACGGCGAGATGATCGAGGCGCGCGCGAAACGCGAGGTGATCCTCTCGGCCGGCTCGATCGGCTCGGTGCAGGTGCTGCATCGCTCCGGCATCGGGCCCGCCGACTGGCTGTCGCCGCTCGGCATCGACATCGTCATGGACAGGCCCGGCGTGGGGCGCAACCTGCAGGACCATCTGCAGCAGCGTGCGATCTACAAGGTCGAGGGCGTGCGCACCCTGAACGAGACCTATTACAATCTGTTCCGACGCGGGCTGATGGGCCTCGACTACGCCTTCCGCCGCCGCGGTCCCCTGACGATGGCGCCCTCGCAGCTCGGTATCTTCACCCGCTCCGATGCGACGCGCGCCCGCGCCAACATCCAGTTTCACGTGCAGCCGCTGTCGCTCGACAAGTTCGGCGATCCCCTGCACCGCTTCCCCGCCATCACCGTGAGCGCCTGCAATCTCCAGCCGACCTCGCGCGGCATCGTACGGCTGCGCTCGGCGAGCCCGGACGAGAAGCCGATCATCGCGCCGAATTATCTGTCGACCGACGACGACCGCCAGGTCGCCGCCGACGCCATCCGCACCACCCGCCGCCTGATGCAGCAGAAGGCGCTCGCCAAATATCGCCCGAGCGAATATTTGCCCGGCCCCACCGTCGGCGACGACGACGCCTCGCTGGCCAAGGCCGCCGGCGATATCGGCACGACCATCTTCCACCCCGTCGGCACGGCGAAGATGGGCGCGGCGAGCGATCCCATGGCGGTCGTCGACGAGCGCTTGCGATTCTACGGCCTCGAAGGCTTGCGCATCGTCGATGCCTCGATCATGCCGACGATCACGTCCGGCAACACCAACACGCCGACCGCGATGATTGCCGAGAAGGGCTCTGCGATGATCTTGGAGGATGCCAAGTAGCGTCCCGTCATCATGACCAGCCCGCAGCGTTTTTCAATCGGCCCGGCCGGTGCAGAGATCGCCATGTTGCAATGGGGCGAGCGCGGCAAGCCGCCCGCCCTGCTCGTGCACGGCACCGGCTTCGTCGCCGCCGTCTGGGACGAGGTCGCGCGCGAGCTTGCATCGACCTACACCGTCTATGCACTCGACCGGCGCGGCCATGGCGCCAGCCACAAGCCCGGTGCCTATCATTTCCTGGATTATGCCGATGACGTCCGACGGGTGATGGATGCACTCGAGCTGCGCAACGTCTACGGCATCGGCCATAGCGCGGGCGCGACCGATCTCCTGCTCGCGGCGAAACTCTTGCCCGGCCGCTTCACGCGCATGTTCGTGATGGAGCCGACCGTGATGGACCCGCGCAGGACGCGCTCCGGCGGACTGAGCGAGGAATCCTTGTCCCGCGTCGAGAGCACGCTGCGCCGACGCGCTGAGTTCGACAGTGCCGACGCCGTGTTCGAGCGCTATCGCGCCGCTCCGGCCTTCGCGGATTGGACCGAGAGCTCGCTGCGCACCTATGTGCGCCACGGCTTCGTGCCGCTCGACGATGGCCGCGTCCGACTCTGCTGCACACCCGAGATCGAGTCCGCGATCCTGCGTCCGATCTACGAGGCGATGGAGCAGGTGTACGCTGGCGACGCCCGCGGCAATCCGTTTGCCTGGCTGACCGAGATCGACTGCCCGGTGCGAGTCACGACCGCCGCAAATTCGGGGCCGATCTACAAGGAGATGGCGCGACGCGCCGTGTCGCTGATTCCGCGGGCCAGCACGCAGGTCTTCGAAGGCGCCGGCCATTGCGTGGCTCAGGAAGTGCCGGCAGCGGTTGCGAAGGCCGTGCGGGAACTTGCAGAAGAGTAGGTCTCGTGCCCCCGGACGCAGCGCAGCGCGCAAGTGATGCACTGCAGAGCCGGGGCCTATCTCACCGCATGCCGTGCGGCCTGTTGGGTCCCGGCTCTGCGGAGCAGCGTTGCATGCTGTACCGCGTCCGGGACACGGACCGCCTCACGAAATCGTCATCGTAACAGGGAATAAGTCCCCCGCTCCCCCGATCACCTCCCCGAAAGCCCACTTCCGGGCGAGAGGAGAGCCGCGATGAGCAGACACGATCACGGGGACGACGGCGTCAGCCGCCGCAAGGTGTTGGAATGCATGACCTGGGCTGGCACCGGGGTACTGTGGACCGTCACAGGCGGCGTGCCGCGCTCGCTCGGCATCATCGATTCCGCGCAAGCTGCGACCGCGGCCGCACCGGGCATGACCTTCCTGCAGATCAGCGACAGCCATGTCGGCTTCGACAAGCCGGCCAATCCCAACGCGCTTGGCACGCTGGAGGAGGCCGTAAACAAGATCAACGCGATGCCGGCCAAGCCGTCCTTCATGATCCACACCGGCGACATCACGCATCTGTCGAAAGCTGCCGAATTCGACAACGCCGAGCGCATCATCTCGCAAACCAAGCTCGACGTGCATTACGTGCCCGGCGAGCACGACTTCATCGACGAGGAGGTGAAGCTCTATCGCGAGCGCTACGGCCGCGGCACCAAGGGTCACGGCTGGTATTCGTTCGACGCCGGCGGCGTGCACTTCGTCGGCCTCGTCAACGTCGTCGACCTCAAGGCCGGCGGCCTCGGCAATCTCGGCGCCGAGCAGCTCGCCTGGTTCGAGGACGATCTGCGCGGCAAATCGAAATCGACGCCGATCGTGCTGTTCGCGCACATCCCGCTCTGGACCGTCTATCCCGAGTGGGGTTGGGGCACCGAGGACGGCGGCCGCGCGCTGGAACGGGTGAAAGGCTTCGGCTCGGTCACCGTGCTGAACGGCCACATCCACCAGGTGATGCAGAAGGTCGAGGGCAACGTCACCTTCCACACCGCGCGTTCCACCGCCTTCCCGCAGCCGGCGCCGGGAGCCGCGCCCTCGCCCGGACCGATGAAGGTCGAGGACTCCAGGCTCCGAAGCATGCTCGGCGTTGCCAGCATCAACTTCAAGCAGAACGAGCAGCGGCTCGCGATCATCGACACGCCGCTCCAGGGCTAAGGTGGTAGTTGACAATGAAGATTCTCAACCGCCGCGACTTCGGCGTCGATCTTGGCCTCGCTCTGGCCGCGGCCATCCTGTTGCCCACGACGAAAGCCCGTGCCGACGACCTGGAGGTCCATATCGACAATTTCGTCTTCCAGCCGGCCGAGCTCAGGATCAAGGTCGGCACCACCGTGACCTGGACCAACCGGGACGACATCCCGCACACCGTGGTGTCGGCCGGCAAGTTCAGGTCCAAGACCCTGGACACGGACGACAAGTTCTCGTTCACCTTCACCAATGCGGGCGACTACAAGTATTTTTGTTCGTTGCACCCGCACATGACGGGGATGATCAAGGTTGAGTAAGGTCTCCAACCAAGGCATCAACGTCCTGCCCGGCCGGTGGCCCCACGCCGGCCGGGCTGCTGCGCCTTCGATCGCGCACAAGAGCAAGACGGCCGACGACGAAGCGAAGCCACAAGTACAACGAGAGGCAGAGCGAGGAGCGATGCCCGCCACCGACGATGTGCAGAAGGCGCAACGCTTCCGGGAAGCAGCGCTGCCCTATCTCGACGACGTCTACACACTCGCGCGCTATCTGCTGCGCGACGCCTCCGATGCAGAGGATGCGGTGCAGGAATGCTATCTGCGCGCGCTGAAGCACTTTGACAGCTATCGCGGTCCCGCGATGAAGCCCTGGCTGTTCGCGATCCTGCGCAACGTCTGCAACGCCGAATATGCGCGGCGCGCATCGCGGCCCAGTGCGATCGAGGATGCGCCCGGGGCCGCCGAGCAGACGCCGATCTGGCAGGAAGGCGAGGCGAGCCCGGAAACTCAGGTGCTGCACAGCCGCGATGCCAGCGTGGTCCGCAAGCTGATCGACGCGCTCGCCGAACCGTTCAAGGAAACCTTCGTGCTGCGCGAGATCAACAACCTGTCCTATCGTGAAATCGCCGAGACCGTCGGCGCCCCCGTCGGCACCGTGATGTCCCGCCTCGCCCGCGCCCGTGCCATGCTGCGCGCGGCCTGGACGGCGGAAGAGGAGCACTCAAGATGACCTGCGACGAAGCAAGGATCATGCTTCACGCGCTGCTCGACGGCGAGCTCGACGCCGGCCATGCGCGCGAGGTCGAAGCCCATATCGCCAGCTGCCCGGACTGCGCCGCCGAGTTCGCCGCACAGCGCGAGATGAAGCGCGTGCTTGCCGAAACCAATCTGCGCTACACCGCACCCGCAAGCTTGCGCAGCCGGATCGAGGCCTCGCTGCCGAAGCCGCAGCCCCAGCCGACCCGCCGCTCCGTGCTGCGCGGCTTTGCGATGGGCTCGGCGGTTTCCGCGCTCGCCGCAACAGGCGTCGTCGCGGTCGTGCTGCGCCAGGACGACCAGCAGCGCATCCTCTCGGAAATCGTCTCCGCACACCTGCGCTCGCTCCAGGCCGGTCACCTCATCGACGTGGTCTCCACCGACCAGCACACGGTGAAGCCGTGGTTCAACGGCAAGCTCGACGTCGCCCCGCCCGTGATTGATCTCACCGCGCAAGGTTTCACGCTGGTCGGCGGCCGGCTCGACTATATCGACGCGCGCGCCATCGGCGCCGTCGTCTACAAGCGACGGCAGCACGTGATCAACCTGTTCGTGGCGCAGACATCGAGCACCGAACACCGGCCGCCGAAGACGCAGACCATGCAGGGCTTCAACTGCCGCCGCTGGGGCGAGCGCGGCCTGAACTTTTGGGCCGTCAGCGATATCGGCGCCGACGAGCTCGCCGAGTTCGTCGACAAGTTCGGGGCGGCGATGAAGGTGAATGTGGAGGGCTAGTTGCGTCTCACATTGTAATTGCGAGGAGCTCGTGACAAAATTGCGCACCAATTTTGCGCTGATGCGACCGAGCATCCTAACTGTCTTCGCGAAGACAGTCTGGATTGCTTCGCAATGACGAATGCCGAGACACCTCGGCAAAAATCAGGCCGACCTTCTCACCGCGTTGTCCACCAGCGTCTTGCCGAGCGACCAGATCGCGCCGGGGACCTTGTGGCTGCCGGCGATGACGTCGTCGAACGACTTTTCGATCCAGCTGCGGTCTTCCTCGGTGATGGTGAGCGGCGGCAGCAGCTTGATGGTGTGGCTGCCGTGGCCTGCGACTTGCGTGAGGATCTTGTGGTCCTTGAACAGCGGCACGGTGATGAGCTGGCAGAACAGGCCCTTGTTGGCGGTCTCCAGCACGTTCCAGGAGGCGCGCAGGCGCAGCGATTTCGGCGGGCCGAACTCGACGCCGATCATCAGGCCCTTGCCGCGGACTTCCTTCATCAGCTCGTAGCCGGGCACCATGCGGGTCAGCGCGAGGCGCAGCTCGGCGCCGCGCTTGGCGGCGGACTCGATCAGCTTCTCGGATTCCATGACATCGAGCGTGGCAATACCGGCCGCCATCGCGAGGTCGTTCTTGGAGAAGGTGGAGCCGTGTACCACCGCACGGTCCATCTGGTTGAAGATCTTGTCGAAGATGGCCTTGCGCGTCAGCACCGCGCCGACCGGCACGTGGCCGCCCGACAGCGACTTCGACAGCAGCACCATGTCGGGCTCGACGTTCCAGTGCTCGACCG
>Ga0209758_1001432_pt1 | contig 28196 bp, 28 predicted proteins | sample AraplaMF_Col_mMF_FD_184258 | JGI IMG/M metagenome (GOLD analysis project Ga0209758, IMG submission 184258) | Arabidopsis root microbial communities from the University of North Carolina, USA - plate scrape MF_Col_mMF (SPAdes) (version 2) | ecosystem: Host-associated > Plants > Roots > Endosphere...
GAAACGCGCAAGGCCATGAGGTCCGCCTATGCGAAGAGAGTAGGCAACGGCCACAAGGCGGCCGAAGCCGACGCATTCATGGCGATGAGCCCGCCAAATCCCGAGATGGCGCGGCAGGTCCTCGACACCGTATGGTGGCGCCGCGTAGCCTATTTCTCTCTGGTGATCGCGCTCACCATCTTCGCCATGTGGCCCTGGATCGCGCGCGCGGTCGTGGGCTCGTCCAAGGCGCACGGGCTCGAAGATACCACTCTGCTCAAATGGATCACGGCGATCGACAACGGCACGGGCACCGTCGTCAAGCCGTTCGCCGATCTGTTCGCGAGCGTACTGCCGTCCTACGCGGCACCTTGGCTTGGCATCGCGCTCTATTATCCCTTCCTCACCACGGTTCTCGTCATCATCATTCTGATCGCCTGGAACAGGAATACGGCGCTACGCGACAGCATTCAGGAGCGCGCCCGACTGGCCTGGTACCGGCCGGACCGGATGGCATCGCGAAAGCGGGTCAGCAAATCCGGCTGGCTGCTCGCGATCGGCCGCTGGATGCGGCTGCACGCCTGGCCGGTGCGCATGGCCTTCACCAATGTGCTGATGCCGGCGGTTTTCCTCGCGGCCATATTCGGTTCGGGACTGCTGCTGCTGTCCCGCGGCTATTTCGACTGGCGCTCGGGCGTCGGCGACTTCTGCAAGAGCAGCGCATCGACACGCGCCGTGGGGGACACGCCGGTGAGCGCGCGTGACGGCGAATTGTTCGACGTCAGCGATTTCTGCTGGCCCAGCCGTCTCGCCGTCGAGAAGGGGCGCAAATACCGCGTCTGGATCCAGATGGCCGATCCGTGGTTCGACCGCACCATCATGACCGGCCTGAACGGATTCAGGACCCCGCCGGATCCGCCCCATCGCCTGGCCGTTCCCATCTTGCGGCTACAGGGTGCAGACTGGTTCCAGCCAATCGTGCGGATCGGCGCGCGCGGATCGTACGACCTGCCGCTGCAAGCCATCAACGGGCTGCCGGCGAACGACCTGCCACGGCGGGTCAACGCGACGCTGCCGGACTATGAAGATGACAGCAAGGCCACCTACCCGATCCATGTCGAGGACTCCCCCGAGTTCAAGACACCTGGCAGCGAATTGAATCGTGTCTGGAAGCCATTCGCAGATTTCGAGCCGATCCCGCAAGCTGCGCTGCCGGCAGCGCAGGCGCTGTGGCGCAAGCAGGGATTGTCAGAGCTGTTCGTCGCGGAATTCAAGGCGCCCGAGGCTGGCGAATTGTTCTTCTACGTCAACGACGCCGTCCAGATCTTCCCTCGCCTGATCGCCACGCGGCATGCGCCGCGCTGGCTCGTTCCGGTCCAGGGCCGACGCGTCCAGTTCTACAAAAACAACAGCGGAACGGCGACGATCCGAGTGCAGCGGTTGCCAGCGCCCCAGCTCCCATGATTATGGGTGTCGCGTCCGCCGCGTCGCGGCTAAACTTGCCGTGCGCGCCGCGGGGGACACGCGGTCGGGACCATGATCATGACGGACCAGGGCGAGACCGGTGAAGCGATCACCATCCTCCTCGTCGAAGACGACGCCCCAACCTGCTGGCGGCTCCAGGACGCGCTGGTGAAGGCGGGCTACGAGGTGCGCACGGCCGGCACGCTCGGCGAAGCCCGCAGCGCGCTCGCCGCCGGGGCGCCGCGCGTGCTGCTGACCGACCTGCGGCTGCCCGACGGCCATGGCGTCGAGCTGATCCGCGAGACCAGGCAGCGCTTTCCCGATACCGAGATCATGGTGATCTCGGCACTGGGCGACGAGGAAAGCGTGATCTCTGCCATCACCGTCGGCGCCACCGGCTATCTGCTCAAGGACGCCTTCCCGACCGACATCGCGACCACCGTGCGCGATCTGGTCGCCGGACACTCGCCGATCTCGGCCTCGATCGCGCGCTTCATCGTGCGGCGGACGCAGAGCTCATCCGAGCCGCCGCCAGGCCCGGCACTCAACACCGCAAAGCTCACACCGCGCGAGATCGACATCCTCTGGGGCATCGCCAAGGGCTTCAGCTACGCCGAAATCGCGAGCCATCTCGGGCTATCCCGACAGACCGTGCCCGGCCACATCAAGAACATCTACCGCAAGCTCGAAGTGCACACGCGCAGCGAAGCGGTGTTCGAGGCGGTGCAGCAGGGCCTGATCAAGCTGTGAGCGAGATTGCAGCCAAGGCACCGGCGAGACCGAAACGCCGGCTGATCGTGTCACGCCTCGTGCCGTATCTGCTGCTTCAGGCGCTGGTCGTGATCGCGACCGTTCTCGGGCTGCAACTGCTCCAGCCCAGCGACCCCGACGATTTCGCGCTGAGCGGATTTTCGCTCCGGGAGGACGGCAAGGCACGCCCGGTGACGCTGCCGCATTTCACGTCCTCGCGCTACTCGCTCGCGGATCCGCCGCTCTACACCGGGGCCTTCACGTTCAAAGGCGGCGATGCCGGATGGTCCGTGTTCCTGCCGCGCTTCAGCAACGCCGTGGAGGTCGCGATCAACGGCGTAGTCGTGCTCGATTCCCGTCGCGATACCAACGCCAACCGGCCGGACCGCAACACGCCCGAGATCGCCGCCATCCCCTCCTCGCTGCTGCATGACGGCAGCAACGAGATCACGGTGCGGTTGTTCGTGTGGGGTCCGCTGAAGGGCTTTCTCGACACCGTCTATGTCGGACCGGACGCCGCCTTGCGTCCGGCCTTCGAGACCCGCACGCTGTTGTTCGTGACGCTGCCCGTGGTGTTCTCCGCCTGGCAATCGATCCTCGCCGTCATCCTCGCGATCATGTGGCTGATGCGCCGGCGCGAGCCGGTCTACGGCGTGCTGGCGGCTGCGATGGTGCTTGGCGTAATCCAGGCGTTCATGCCGCCTCCGGTGCCGCCGGTCGCCGTATCGCGGCTCGCCTCGGTGCTGCTCGCGTCTGCGCCGATCGAGAGCGCGCTGATCGTCGTTTTTGGCGTGCTGTTCTTCGGCTGGCGGTGGCCGCGCTACGGCATGCTGCTGTTCGCGCCGGGTTTGATCGTGTTCGCGGTCGGCCTGATCGCAGGCCCGCCGCTGCCGCGCATCCTGTTCCTGCTGCTCGGCATCCCTACCGTGGGGTTCAGCCTCGTCCTGATGGCCTGCGTCACCGCCGCCGCAGTGGTGCGGCGGCAGGATGCGGCGAGCCTCACGATCGGCTGCGCCGTGACCATCGTGCTGACCTGCTGGATTCACGACATGCTGTCGGTGTTCGAGTTCGTCACCAACGAACGCACCTTCGTCTCGCGCCTGTCCTATTCGGCGATGCTGGTCGCGATCGGCGCCGGACTGACGTGGCGCTTTGCCCGCGCGCTGAACCAGGTCGACGGCTTTGCCGGCCAGCTCGTCGCGCGCGTGCGCGAGGCGGAGGAGCGACTGAAAGCGAGCTTTGCCCGCGAGGAGGCTCGCGCAAGGGCCGCAGCCCTCGCCAACGAGCGCACGCGTCTGATGCGCGACCTCCATGACGGCCTCGGCGGGCAATTGATCAGCATCGTCGCGCTCTCCGAGCGCGGCCACGAAGGCGCGACCATCACCGATGCGGCGCGCGCCGCGCTGAAGGATCTGCGCCTGGTCATCGATTCCATGGACGACATCGGCGGCGACCTCATGCTCGCGCTCGGCTCCTGGCGCGAGCGCGCGGCGATGCAATTGCGACCGCATGACATCGCGCTTCACTGGCGCGTGGCGACGCCGCAGGGCCTGCCGCTGCATCCTGAACTGCGGCCCTGGCACGTCATCCAGATCGTGCGCATCCTCGACGAGGCCGTGACCAATGCGGTCAAGCACGCGGCCGCACGTCACATCACGGTGACCATCGACACGCGCGACGACGGCCATGGACCGTACGGCGTGATCAGCGTCGCTGACGACGGCGGCGGCTTTGACCTTGGTGGTGGCGGCGGCGAAGCCGCGGGCGCGAACCAGACCGCGCGCGGCCTGCGCAACATGAGAAGCCGCGCCACGCGCTGCGGCGCCGTGCTCGTTCTGAGCTCGGATCGATCGGGCACATGCGTGCGGCTGCAATTGCCGCAAGTATTTCCCGACAGCGACGCGGCCGCAGGCTGAGAAACCTCTCCCCGAACGCATGGGACGTTCGGAGAGAGGGACCGGGCCGGCATAAGGGCCCGCGAAGGACGGGGGTTCGTTCGCAGGCTCGCTTGCAGGGCGCGTTTGCAGAGCTCCCTTGCAAGATTCCCTTGGCCCGAAAGAATGCAATCAGCTCAATTCAACACCATCCTCAGCGCACGCCGACGCGATTGACCGGGCCGCCACGATTCATCGGCGTACCGGCACGAACGCCGACCCCGGGCGCGCCCACGCCGGGCGTCGCCACGACCGCAGCCGCAACCGGCGCGCCCGGCGCAACCACCACCGCCGCATCCGGCCGCACAACGCAGCCCTTGGGCACTCCGACCGTCTTGCAATAGACCACCGCCTGCGCCGGGCTCGTGCCCAGCGACACCGCCGCCGCGCCGGCCAGCAGCATCACCGTCAGCCCGGCGCTCAGCGCTCCCACTTTTTTCGACATTTCGCTCTCCTGCTTCCCGTTCGGCGCCCGATGCAATCACCGGGTCTCGCAGCCGACGTGCAGCTTCAATGGCAAAAGACGATGCGCCAAGACATGCCATGAAGATGGGGGTGCTGCGGGCAAGCCTCCGAACCGATGCCATGAACATGGCATGGACCGGCCGTCGATCTCCGCGAGATGGTCCGGCTCGCCCGATCCCAAGCGGGAGAAATCACGATTCCAAAGAGGTGTTTTATGAAGACTGCAATTCTTGCCGCATTGCTGCTCGCCGGCGCTGCCCTGCCCGCCTCAGCGCAATCCGGTCCCTCCCCGCAGGAGCAGATGGCCTGCCGCGGCGACGCCAGCAAATTCTGCGCCGAGCACATCGGCAAGCCGCCGCAGATGAATGCCTGCCTGCGCGAGAACAAGACCAAGCTCTCGGACGCGTGCCGCAAGGTGGTGGAGTCGCACGGCGGGTAACGTTTTCACCTTCTCCCCTTTGTGGGGAGAAGGTGGCGATAGACGCCCTGGGCTGCCGTCTCAATGAAAGCCGAAGCGTAGCTTCGGCTTGGCCATTGGCAGCGTTCGCGTGCGCGGTCTCAGGCGTTAGTCATCATCGTCGGAGCCGAACAAGCGGATTTGCGGGAAGCCGCCGCGCGGACGGCTCGCATAGTCGCGCGAGTCGGAATCCTCGCGGATATTGCGTGCCACATCATCCCAATTGGTCTGATCGCGCCCGCCGCGTGCATCGCGTTGGTCATAGCGGCGGCGCTCGGCCCAGCGCGCATGTCGCTCCGCCCGCCGTCGCTCCGACGCGGCGCGCTTCACGTCAGAGTCCCTGGCCTTGGCATAGGCATTCTCAGGAGAAGATGCCGGCTCTGTGGTGGCCTGCTGTTCGGCAGCCTTTGCCGCCTGCGGCGGCGATGGTGCTGGCTTCGCCGGCTCAACTGCCGCCGTCTGCGGCGGCGCCGGCGGCTCGGCATTGGCCTGCGTCGTTCCGGCGTCGGACTTGCTGTTGGACTTGGTGTCAGGCTTGGCTTCGGCCTGAGCCGGCGCGGCGATCATCGCTCCGAACGCCTGTGAGCCCGTGAGATATTGCACGCGCTCCGACGGCGCGTTCGTGGTGGCCGCGGCGGCGGCCCCGGTGCGTTGCGCCATCTTGCTGGTATCGGGCCCATGCTTGGGCGCGATCGGATTCATGATGTTGCCGGCGACAATTCCGCCGCCGAGACCAATGGCGATGGCGGCGATGATCGACCCGGCACCGACGAAATAGGCTGTCGAGGCGCGCATTGGTCCACTCCCTCTTTGGACCGTCCAACGCCTGTCAATTACAGGATGTTCCGGATTGCAGCGCAGTTCCCGCAGGAACTTGCGGATCAGATCTGCTGCGCAACCTTCTCCAGCCCGATGATGCGGGCGAGCTTGCGCACTTCTTCCTTCTGGTCGTCGCGCAGCTGGAACAGCAGCGGCATCGCGGCAGACTTCAACTGCTGGACCTCATCGCAGTTCGGATCGATCTGCACGTTCGGGCCGCCGGGATTGGAGAGCTTGTTCGCCGAGATCTTGCGCACGACATTACGCAGCGCGGTCTCGACCGACGGCCAGTAATATTCCTGCGACGACGACAGTTTCAGACGGTCCCTGATGCCGGCGATCTGCACATCGGAGAGCAGCGAATAGGTTTTCTGCGGCTGCGGCTTCGCGACCACCTTCGGCTTGGCCGGGGCCTCCACGGCAGCGGGGGCTTGCGCGGGCGCGGGCGCCTCGTTGACGCTCGCTTTGGGCATCGGGAAATCAGACGGCGTTGCCGCGGCAAAGGCCTGGCGCAGCGGCTCGGTCAGCGCCGGGGCCTGGGACAGCTTATCGGCCGGTACCTGAACCGGCTCGATCGCCGCGGAGGCCAGCGCCAGCGTCGGAACCAGTCGGTCGGCCTTGGCGGCGCGGTTGGTGGCGAGCGGCTTCGGCGGGGCCTGAGTAATCATCTCGGCGCTGACACTGGGCACGCTGTCGCGGCCGAGTATGGCCGTGGTCGCGGCACCGAGGACTAGGAAGCAGGTCAGCACGGTGATGGTGATGGCTCTGGACAAACGTCTCTCCGGAAGGACCGCTTCACGATGTTGTTAGAGATGCTTGGGAAAAGGGCACGAAATAAGGCTTGAGTGTGCCTTTGCGGCGACAATCATCCCGCCTTCAGCGACAAAGTCGGAATACCCAGTGAAATCAAGCGGCTACCGCCAGGTCGTAGGCATCCTGGATATCGGCGACGATCTCCGAGGCCTCCCAAACCGCCCGCGGCTCCACCGATTGCAGCGTCACCGTCCAATTGCCGCCCCGGCGGGTGCGGGGAACGCGGACGATGTCGAAGCGAACATTGCGGCACAGCGGATGACGGGCCAGCGCATGGGCGACGCGGACGCGGATTTCGTCCAGCGTTGCGGCTGACTTGCTGTTGAGAAAATCGAAATCCATCGCCTGTCCCTCTCGTCCTGATTGGCGGCCGTGAGGAGGATTCTTGGCGGGCGATGGTTAATCTGCCGTTAAGGGCGGACTTGCTGAGCCATGTGGGATTAACCGTGCCGAGGCGCCCAAGGCTATCATCCCGTTGCCGCGCGGTATTCGGCGGCCGTCCGGGCCACGAGGTCGTCGACGGCGATCACGTCAATCACGCCCGACGTCGAATGCCCGCCGCTCCAGATATCGCGCCAGCGCTTGGGCCTGGCCTCGCGCGCGGTGACGTCGATGTCCTCTCCGACGTCGATCGCGCCACGCGCAGGCAGGTCATCCGGATCGAGCCCCGCGGCGAGGATCGACGGCCTCAACATGCTGGTCTGCAAGCCCGTGAACGCGGTGGTAAGGAGAATGTCGTCGGCGCTGCTCTCGACCAGCATCTGCTTGTGACGTTCGTCGGCCATGCTCTCGCGTGTCGCGATGAATTTGGTGCCCATGTAGGCGAGATCGCAGCCGAGCACTTCGGCCGCATGCAGTGCATGGCCATCGCTGATTCCGCCGGCGAGCACGATGATGCCGTCGTAGAATGAGCGCACTGCGCGGACGAAGGCGAATGGATTGAGCCAGCCCGTCTGTCCGCCCGCCCCCGCGGTGAGCAGCACCAAACCGTCGGCGCCCGCCGCTGCCGCTCGCTCGGCGTGACGGATCGAGGCAACGTCCGCCAGCACGAGCGCACCGGCATCGTGCAGCGGCTTCAGCACAGGAGCCGGTGAGCCGACCGAGGTGATCACGATCTCAGGCTTGTGCTTGAGCAGCACAGCGAGATCCTGCTGCAGCCGTGCGTTGGAGCGATGCACGATCAGGTTCGGACACAGCGGCGCAGCCTTTCGGCCGGATTGATCCTCGTGCTGCCGCAGCCGCATTGCGATCTCGGCGAGCCAGGCATCGAGCTGTTCCGTGTTGCGGCAATTCACGGTAGGGAAGCTGCCGATCACGCCGTTGCGGCAGGCGGCAACCATCAGTTCAACGCCGGAGACGAGAAACATCGGCGCCGCGATCAGCGGCAAAGCCAGGCGATCGCTGAAGCGTTGCAGTCGATTGAATGTCAACCATGCCTCCCTGCGCGGGCTTTCTCGTTCCATCCCGCATTCCCTGTGCTAGCGTCGTCGGCAACATTGGCACGCGAGAAGCCGATGACAAAGCAGTGAGGAGACATATGGCCGATCCGCTCCACGCATCGTCCCCGACTTGTGCGCAGGCGCTACGGGCGCTGGCGCGCTATCCCGGCCGCACGGCTTTCGCATGGCCCGGGGGAACGCTGAGCTATCAGGGTACGCTCGATCAGATCGGACGCATCCAGGCTGTGTTCATGCGGCTTGGCTTGCAGCCAGGCGCGCGCATCGCCTTCCTCACAGCCAATCGCGCCGACACCTGGTGCGCCGGCGTCGCCGCGCAGCTGTCGCGGTGCTGCGTCACCTGGCTGCATCAGCTGGGATCGGAAGCGGACCAGCTGTTTCAGCTCGAGGATTCCGAAGCCGATGTGCTGGTGGTCGATGTCGCGGCCTTCCGCGACCGTGGCGGCGAGCTTGCCGCGAAAGCAGCCCTGCTCAAGGCGGTCTTCACGATGGGACCAGCCGACTACGGTGTCGATCTGCTCGCGGCGATCGAGAGCGCGGGACACGCCAGCGCGAAGTGCCTCGCAACTCTCAACGATCTCTCCACGCTCAATTACACCGGCGGCACGACCGGCAAGTCCAAGGGTGCGCTACGCTACCACCGCGAGAATGCGGGAGCTGCCGGCGCGATCCTCGCCGACTTCGAGATCCCCGACGCCGCGCGCTATCTCACCGTCGCCCCGATCAGCCACGTCGCCGGCACGAAGGTGCTGCCGACCTTGATGCGCGGCGGCACGGTGCACCTGCTGAAAGGGTTCGACCCCGAAGCCGTGCTGGCTACGATCGCACGCGAGCGCATCAATTTCACGCTGTTCGTCCCGACCATGATCTACGTGCTGCTCGATCATCCCGCGCTGAGCAAGACTGACCTCTCCTCGCTCGAGCTCGTGCTCTACGGCGCCTCCGCGATGTCGCCGAGCCGATTGCTCGAAGGCATCGAGCGCATCGGGCCGGTGTTCTCGCAGCTTTACGGCCAGACTGAATGCTATCCGGTTTCGGTGCTGCGCAAACGGGATCACGATCCCAGGACGCCGGAGCTGTTCTTGTCGTGCGGCTTCCCGATCGCGGCGTGCGAGGTCAAGATTCTCGACGAGAATGATCAGGAGGTGAAGACGGGCGAAGCCGGCGAGATCTGCGTGCGCGCGCCGCATGTGATGGCGGAATATTGGAAGCGGCCCGACATCACCGCCGAGACGCTGAAGAACGGGTGGGTCCACACCGGAGACATCGCGCGCCAGGATGAGCGCGGCTACATGTTCATCCTCGACCGCAAGAAGGACATGATCGTCACCGGCGGCTTCAACATCTTTCCGCGCGAGGTCGAGGACGTGCTGTCGCAACACGCCGATGTCGCAATGGTCGCGGTCGTCGGCATTCCCGACGAGAAATGGGGCGAGGCCGTCACCGCGATCGTCGTGCCGCGCGAGGGCACAAGGCCCGACCCCGACGAGCTGATCGACATGGTGCGGACGCGAAAGGGTTCGGCCCATGCACCGAAGCAGATCCGGTTCGTCAAGCAGCTGCCGATGACGGGCGTCGGCAAGGTCGACAAGAAGGTGCTGCGCGCGGGCTTCTGGAGCGGACGGGACCGGATGGTCGGATAACGCCCTGATTGCAGCGCCGGGTTCGGAATACACGCATCGCGCGAAACACCGGGAATTTTCAGCGTTTCTATCCGGGATTTTACGGTGCCGTTGTGGCCCCGGCACCACATCGGCCGACGGAGTGCGTGCACGCGCGGCCTGCACGATTGCCGGGGAATCCGGGAATCAACTAGACCGCTGACGGGGCTGGGAAGCGGAGTAAGCCATGAGAGTCGCTTCCCTGGAAAGTGCAGTCGCCGCGATCACGTTGATCACGGCTATCATCGTGGTGCTGTGGGAGATCAAGATCTTCTACGGATTGTGAACTGGCAGGATGCTGGGGCATCCCTTCCGCGGCGGCGGAAGTCTGCCGTTCAATCGCCCAGCGCCGGCATCGCGGGCGCCGATATCCATAGCGGCCGGCGAAACAGCGCAGTGCAGGCGACGCCGGCGAGCGCGACGCCACCACCAACGACGTGAAAGGCGCGCACGGGTTCGCCGAGAAGCATGATGCCACCAAGCGCGGTGAACACCGGCAGCAGGTTCATGAAGATTGCGCAGCGGTTGGGACCAAGGATCTGCACGCCGCGAATCCACAGAAACGGCAGCACGATCGAGGCAAGCCCGCCGGCATAGGCGATCAGCGGCAGCGTCTGGGCGTTGAGCGCGCGCATCGGCGCCGGTGTAGCGAGAAAGGCGGGAAACATGATGGCGAGCGCACACAGCGCCTGCATGTAGGTCGATTGCCAGCCCGCGACGGGCAAGTCCCAGCGCTTCAACAGGACGCCGTAGAGCCCATAGACCAGCGCGGCGAGGAACATCAGGGGATCGCCGGGATGCACGCCGTTGCGCAGCAGCGCGGCCGGATCGCCGCCGCTGACGAGATAAACGAGGCCGGTGAACGACAACACGCCGCCGCCGATCATGCCTACGGTCGGCGCCTCCCGCAGCAGCATCGCGCCGAGCAACACGGTGAGCAGGGGCGTCAGCGCGGTGAACACGGCCATGTTGGTCGCAGTGGTGGTTTCGGCTGCGAGATATGACAGGCTCTGGAACAGGCACATCGCCAGAAAGCCGAGAACGGCGAACTGGCCAAGATGGGGCCAGATTGCCGCACGGTTGCACCAGGCAGGCCGCGCGACGAACAGGCTCATCAATCCGACCGCAAGCAGGAGGCGATAGAACGTGATCGCCTCGGGCCCGATGGTGTGGGCGGACAGCCGTGAGACGATGACGTTTCCTGCCCACAGCACGATAGCGAAGAAAGGATAGAGGAAGGCGAACTTGGTGGCCATGGCTTCAACCTTGAGCTGGAAATGGTGAAGCCGGAGGTAGAGCTTTTGTCAGCGACGGTATCGCTCTAGACTGACCATGACTATCGAGATTGAGACATGTTGGACGAACTTACCTCGCGCCATCTCGCCTTCCACGCCACGCATCGCGCCCTGACGGCGATGGAGGTGGACTACCCCGATGGCGCCTCCACCGGCGTGCATGCACATCCGACCGCGCAGCTGCTCTACGCCATTGAAGGCGTCATGGTGGTGCGGTCGGCCGCTGGCACGTGGATCGTGCCGCCGAACCGGGCGGTCTGGCTCGCCCCCGGCCTCGACCATGAGACGATCATGTCGGGGCAGGTGCGGATCCGGACGGTCTTTGTCAATCCCTGTGTCGCATCGCATCTGCCGGAGACGAACTGCGTCATCGCGGTGTCGCCCTTGCTGCGCGAGCTGATCGTCGCAGCCGCGCGCATTGCCCTCGACTACGACGAGGACGGTCGCGACGGACGGCTGATGCGGCTATTGCTCGACGAATTGCGCGTCTCCGACGTGCTGCCGCTGCATCTGCCCTTCCCCGACGACACCAGGCTCCGTACGATCTGCTCAGCGATCGCCGACAATCCCTCGGATGTATCGACCGTCGAACAATGGGCTGAGCGCGTGGGCGTTACCGCCAAGACGGTTCATCGGCTATTTGCGAAACAGACAGGCATGAGCTTTGCGCAATGGCGACAGCAGGCGCGCCTGCTGCACGCGCTGCGCCGTATCGCATCCGGCGAGAAGATCATCGACGTCGCGTTCGACTGCGGCTATGCCAGCCAAAGCGCATTTGCGGCGATGTTTCGCCGGCACTTTGGCGTGCCGCCGTCGATGTTTTACCGGTGACGCTTACCGCTTCTCGATCACCAGGCTCTGCACTGCACGGCCGAAATAACCTCGTCGATCGGCCAAGCGCGACATCGCGAGCCCGGCGCCATCGGGGCCAATCCAGGATTCACCGTCGAGCAAAATCCAGGCGCCAACCGGTTGGCGCGCAAGGCTCACCGTGAGGTCGGCATTGATGTAGGTCCAGGTCCGGAAGTCCAGCGTCGAGGCCGTTCCGTTGGAGAAATCGGCGGCCACCACGGCGCGAACCGCCTGCGAGACCGCCTCGCCTTCGACCAGCGGATGGTCGAGACGAAACCAGATCGCACCGGCGCCAGCCTGGCCAAAACGACCGCGCGCGGCGCGCATCGAAACCATGCCGGCGAATGGACTGGTCGCGCCGTGGCCGTCCTCGACCAGCGAATCCTCTGGCGACGGCAGCGTGACGGGTAACTGCTCGATGTCATCCGGCAATGGCTGTGGCTGCTGCTTGATCTTGAGCACGGTGGCGCCGACGACCTGCACGCCGTCGGCAATCAGCTTGACCGCGCAGAGCTGGATCTTGCGGCCCTCGCGCAAAACTTCGCTTTCGATCGTGAGCGGCGCCACCGGCACCGGGCGCATCAGGTCGATCGTCACCCGCGCGATGCTCATCGGCACCGGCGTCGGAATCCGCTCCGCCGCCCAGGTCACCAGCGCTGACGGCGCCGAACCGTGCTGCATGCGCTGGTCCCAGGGACCTGCGGCATCGGGGCTGGTGACGACGCTGTTGCCGTCGACGCGATAGATGGCGGTCATGCTTTACTCGATCTCGCTGGCGTTCCCCGGACGCTGCGCAGCGCGCAAGCGGTGCGCTGCAAATCCGGGGTCCATATTTGCGGCGATGGGTCCCGGCTCTGCGCAGCAGCGTTGCACGCTGCAGCGCGTCCGGGACACGAGACCGGTTACAACGGCGGATCGATCGCCTCGTCATATTCCTTCTTGAAGCGTGCGATCAATTCGGCGGCGGACATGACCTTGTCGACGCTGCCGATGCCCTGGCCCGAGCCCCAGATCTCCTTCCAGGCCTTCGGCTTGGCGCGCTCGCCGGACGCATCGGTGCCGAAATTCATCTTGGAGGGATCGGAGGTCGGCAGGTTTTCCGGGTCCATGCCGGCGGCGAGGATCGATGGCTTCAGATAATTGCCGTGCACGCCGGTGAAGAGATTGGAATAAACGATGTCGTCGGCGCTCGAGCCTGCGATCATCTCCTTGTACTTCTCGACCGCGTTGGCCTCCTTGGTCGCGATGAAGGCCGAGCCGATATAGGCGAAGTCGGCCCCCAGGATGCGCGCGGCACGGATCGCCTTGCCGTTGCCGATGGCGCCCGACAGCGCGATCGGGCCGTCAAACCACTTCCTCGTCTCGGCAACGAAGGCGAGCGGCGAGATGGTGCCGGCATGGCCGCCGGCGCCGGCCGCAACCAGGATCAGGCCATCTGCGCCCTTCTCGATCGCCTTGTGGGCGAATTTCTGATTGATCACGTCGTGGAAGACGATGCCGCCCCAGGCGTGGACGGCCTGGTTGAGCTCCTCGCGCGCGCCGAGCGAGGAGATGATCATCGGCACCTTGTACTTGGCGCAGAGCTGCATGTCGTGGTCGAGCCGGTTGTTCGACTTGTGCACGATCTGGTTGACTGCGAACGGCGCCGACGGCTTGTCGGGATGCGCGCGATCATAGGCCGCGAGCTCTTCGGTAATCCGCGCCAGCCATTCGTCGAGCAACTCGGGCGGCCGCGCGTTCAGCGCCGGGAACGAGCCGACCACGCCCGCCTTGCACTGCGCGATCACGAGATCGGGCACCGAGATGATGAAGAGCGGCGAACCGATCACGGGAATCGAGAGGCGTCCCTTGAACAGAGCAGGCATGGACATTGCGGAGCGATCCTTTGTTGGCAGACGCATTGGAGGTTGGGGGCCATACCAACAAGGCAATCTTTCCACTGTCAAGTATTGCGTTGTGACGCCGCAAGGATGTGGCTACCGCAATTCCAAGGCGCGGAATTCCTCTTTTGTCATTCCGGGGCGCGCCACTTGGCGCGAGCCCGGAATCCATTTTGCCATTCGTGTTGCCGCCCGATGGATTCGGGGTTCGCGCTTCGCGCGCCCCGGAATGACGTCAAGAAATCAAATCCGGATTGATCAGCCGCTCGAACGAGAACATCTCGTCCCACTTCTCCTGCGTCAGCAGCTTGCGTTCGACCACGACGATCTGGTGCAAGGACTTGCCGCTCTTGTAGCCCTCGCGCGCGATTTCGGCGCATTGCTTGTAGCCCAGCAGCGGCTTCAGCACGGTGACGATGCCGAGCGAGTTCAGCACCATGTTGCGGGTGTGCTCCTCGTTGGCGGTGATGCCGACGACGCAATTCTCGCGCAGGCTGTTGACGGCGCGCTCCATGGTGCGGATCGAGAAGAACAGCGCGAACGAGATCACCGGCTCCATCACGTTGAGCTGGAGCTGGCCGGCACTGGCCGCCAGCGTCACCGTCGTGTCGAGGCCAATGACGAGGAAACTGGTCTGATTGACGACTTCGGGGATCACCGGATTGACCTTGCCTGGCATGATCGAGGAGCCCGGCTGCAATTGCGGCAGGTTGATCTCGTTGAAGCCGGCACGCGGACCGGAGGCGAGCAGGCGAATGTCGTTGCAGATCTTCGTCAGCTTACTCGCGGTGCGCTTGAGCACGCCCGAGAGCTGCACATAAGCGCCGGTGTCCGACGTCGCCTCGACCAGATCGCCGGCGAGAATGAAGTCGACACCGGTCAGCGCGCTCAGGTGCCGGACCGCGAGCTTGGGATAACCGACCGCAGCCGTCACGGAAGTGCCGATCGCGGTGGCGCCGAGATTGATCTCGCGCAGCAGCGCACGCGCTTCCGAGATGCGGTCGACCTCCTCGCCAATCGTGGTGCCCCATCCCCGGAATTCGGCCCCAAGCGACATCGGGACTGCGTCCTGGAGATGGGTGCGGCCCATCTTCAGCACGCGGTCGAATTCGCGGCCCTTGGCGAAGAACGCCTCCTGCAGCTGGCGCAGCGCCGTCATGTAGCTTTCCAGGCGCAGGATCAGCGCCAGCCGAAACGCGGTCGGATAGGTGTCGTTGGTCGACTGGCCGTAATTGACGTGATCGTTGGGGCTGACGTGCTGATAGTCACCCTTGCCAAAGCCGAGCGACTCCAGCGCGAGATTGGCGATCACTTCGTTGGCGTTCATGTTGGTCGAAGTGCCGGCGCCGCCCTGGATGAAGTCGGTGACGAACTGGTCCATCATGTCGCCGGCGATGACGCGGTCGCAACCGGCAATGATCGCGTCGGCCACCTTCGTATCAATCGCGCCGAGATCGCGATTGGCCATCGCCGCGGCCTTCTTGACGTAGCCCAGCGCCTTCACGAAGTAAGGCTCCTGGTTCATCGGAATGCCGGTGATGTGGAAGTTCTCCTTACCCCGGATGGTCTGGACACCGTAGTAGATGTCGTCGGCGATCTCACGCTGTCCGAGGAAGTCCTGCTCGTAGCGGCTCATGGGCGCTCCTTGCTGCTCGCGCGCGGCGTCAATTCTGGCACAACGCGCTGGTGACGACGGTATCGGTGCGGCAATCATCCGGTTTGCGTTGCCGGCCCGGAATCAGAATCTTGGCCGAGCACTTCTCGGCGGAGTCGGTGTTGAGGCTCTTGCCCTCCTTGTAGCCCTTGCTCTGGCAGAGCTGGTCGGCGGCGGGCTTGCAGTCGGGTGCGCCGTTCGAGGAGACCGGGCAAGCCGCGCGTCCCGAGACCATGGTCGACGGCTTGGCCAGCCGCGACAGACTGTCGAGGGTCTCGCTGGGACTTTTGATCGGCGGCAGGATCGAGGGCAGCTTGTCGAACAGCTTGCCCATCTCGTTGATCAGCCCGGGATTGTCCTCGCCTGATGCCGGGCCCGACGGCGCAGGCGTCGAGGACGGTGGTGCGGCCTGCGGTCCCGGCTCCTGGACACCGAGCGCCGGCGGTGCGGATTGCGCCCATCCGGCCCCGCCGGAGCTCAGCAGGAGCGAAAGCGCCGCAGCCATCAGCGTCACCAGCCGCAGGACCGGACTGCCGGATCGAACCATCATGACCGCAACCGTAGCCGAACCGGACGCGGCGGCAAAGCTTTGTGGGTTAGATCAGCTTGATCGCCACCACGAAGCCGAGCACCAGCACCGCGGCGCCGAGCGCCACCCACAGGCCGAGATGCCGCTCGATCCGCTCGCGAATCCAGTCGCCATAGCGGTTGAGCAGGATCGCCACGATAAAGAAGCGTCCACCGCGCGCGACGATCGAGCACAGGATGAACAGGACGAGATTGTAGCCGGCAAAGCCCGAGGTGATGGTGACGAGCTTGTAGGGAATCGGCGTCAGGCCCTTGAGCAGGATGATCACCGCGCCCCATTGGGCATAAGATGCACGAAAAGCATCGACCTTGTCGCCGAGGCCATAGACCTGGATCAGCCAGTGGCCGACCGAGTCAAACAGCAGAGCGCCAATGGCATAGCCCAGCAGGCCGCCCACCACCGAGGTTGCGGTGCAGATCGCCGCATAGACCCAGGCGCGCTGCGGGCGCGCCAGCGACATCGGGATCAACATCACATCAGGGGGAACGGGAAAGAAGGAGCTTTCTGCGAAAGCCACGGCCCCCATGATCCAGAGCGCGTAGGGCTTGTGGGCGGCGTCGATGCACCAGTCGTAGATACGTTTCAGCATGGTGCCGCGATGAAGCACCACGGGATGGATTTGTCCATCGTGAGTTTGTGGCGCTTTAGTGCCGTTTACGTGCCGCGCGGCCTTCCAGCGGGGCAATTGGACGCCGGGCAGAGATGCGCTGTGGCGCAACTTTTGGCAGCTTCATCGACGATTTCGGCAGCTTTTCGGCGATACCGAGCATGTCTTCCCGCCGTGACATTTCACGCCAGACGTCTTCGGGGCGTACGCCGGCAGAAGCCCAGAGCACAGTGAGATTGTACAGCAGGTCGGCGCTTTCCCGAACCACGGCCTCCGTGTCGCCGTTGACCGCATCGATGACGACCTCGATCGCCTCTTCGGCCAGCTTCTTCGCCATTTTGGAGGGCCCACGCTGAAATAGCCGGGCAGTGCGCGATGTTGCCGGATCAAGATCCCTGGCCGCAAGCACAGCCAGATATAGCCGCTCAAGCGAATCACTCATGTAGGCAAAAGTACTCTAAACAAATGGTCGACGCGTTAACGCTTGCAATAAAAGGCAAAATGGGCCGGCGCGACACGCGCGCCAGCCTATCGTGGTCAACGACTTACCAACAATTTGCGCCGCCGCGGCTGCAACTGGCAAAGGGGTCGCGACCGACACTGCCGTTACCCGGGTATTCGCGACTACCCGGGCCGGTGTACCGATCCCCGTAGTAGACGGGACCGTCATCGTAATAGACCGGACCGGGAGCGTAATAAGCCGGAGCATCATAGGCGTAGGCGTCACGCGTTGCGGCGATTGCAAGGCCAGTGCCGATGGCACCGGCAATGGCCGCACCGGCGAAGGCCGCACCGCCGCCGCCATGCCAGTGGCGGCCGCCTGCGAATGATGCGGTGGGGGCGACGGTGGTCAGTGCCAGCACCGCAGTGGTGGCGAGCACGGCCTTGCGGCCGGTAAACCTCGAAATTCGGTCAAACATGACGTGGACCCTCCTTGGGATCTTTAGTGGTGCGTCGAGACAGGCTCGTGTCCTTCAAACACCCGCGTCCCTTCTTGGATTCCCCAACCCCAACACAAGCTGAACGAGGTTGCGTGATGATGACGCAGCCTCCGCTCATCTCCCGTTCAGGTTGGACGCAGCATGCGGCCCGGGCAGCACGCCGGGTCAGCCTCGCTGGGAGGACACACCGGCCAAACCTGCAAAAAAGCTTCGCTGTATCTCGCCGGCGATCCCTGCTTAAAATGCAACCTCATCGTCACACCGCCCAGGGTCAACGCCTGCCGCATGTCCATCCTCCGCCTCTACACCCGCGTTCTCGAACTGCTCGGCAAGGAGGCAGGGCTCGGCTGGCTGCTTGCAATTGCCAACCTCCTGCTGGCGGGCTCGCAGTTCGCAGAGCCCGTGTTGTTCGGCCGGATCGTCGACGTCCTCTCCGGCAAGACGGTCGCGGGCTCCGACTCGGCCTGGCCGTTCCTGGCCGCCTGGGTCGCGTTCGGGCTGTTCACGATCGGCTGCAGCGCGCTCGTGGCACTGCAGGCCGACCGGCTCTCGCACCGTCAGCGCCAGGCGGTGCTGACGAGCTATTTTGAGCACATCCTGCAGCTGCCGCTGACCTTCCATTCCGGCACCCATTCGGGCCGGCTGATGAAGGTCATGCTCAACGGCACGGACGCGCTGTGGCGGCTCTGGCTCGGCTTCTTCCGCGAGCATTTTGCCGCGATCCTGTCGGTCGTGGTGCTGCTGCCGCTGTCGCTCTATCTGAACTGGCGGCTGGCGATCCTGCTGTTCGTGCTGTGCATCGTCTTCACCGCGCTGACCACCTTCGTCGTGCGCAAGACTTTCGGCATGCAGATGGCGGTCGAGGAGCAATACAGCGAGCTCTCCGCGCGTGCCTCCGACGCGCTCGGCAATGTCGCGCTGGTGCAGAGCTTCGTCCGCGTCGAATCCGAGGTGCAGGGCCTGCGCTCCGTCGCCGACGCGCTGCTCGCTGCGCAAATGCCCGTGCTGTCCTGGTGGGCGCTCGTCACCGTGATCACGCGCGCCTCCACCACGATCACCGTGCTAGCGATCTTCACGCTCGGCATCGCGCTGCATGACCAGGGCCTGACCTCGGTCGGCGAGATCGTGATGTTCGTGAGCTTCGCGACGCTGCTGATCCAAAAGCTCGAGCAGGTGGTGAGCTTCATCAACAACGTGTTCATGGAAGCCCCGCGCCTGCGCGAGTTTTTCGGCGTGCTGGACGCCGTGCCTGCCGTTCACGACCGGACCGACGCCATCGACGCAGGCCGGCTCTCCGGCCTCGTCGAATTCAACGACGTCACCTTCTCCTATGACGGCAAACGGCCGGCGGTCGAGGACCTCTCCTTCACCGCACTGCCCGGCCAGACCATCGCACTGGTCGGCCCGACCGGCGCCGGCAAGTCCACCGCGATTGCGCTGCTGCACCGCGCCTTCGATCCGCAATCCGGCTTCATCAAGATCGACGGCATGGACGTGCGCGGCGTCACGCTGACCTCGCTGCGGCGGAACATCGGCGTCGTGTTCCAGGAAGCGCTGCTGTTCAACCGCTCGATCGCGGAGAATTTGCGCGTCGGCAAGCCGGATGCGACCGAAGCCGAGATGCGCAAGGCGGCGGAGCGCGCGCAGGCCATCGACTTCATCGATCGCAGCGGCGGCTTTGAGACCAATGCGGGCGAACGCGGCCGCATGCTCTCCGGTGGCGAACGGCAGCGGCTGTCGATCGCACGCGCGTTGCTGAAGGACCCGCCGATCCTGATCCTGGACGAGGCGACCAGCGCGCTCGACGCGGTCACCGAGGCCAAGGTGAATGCTGCTCTCGACGAAGTGATGAAGGGACGCACCACGTTCGTGATCGCCCACCGCCTCTCCACCATCCGCAACGCCACGCGGATCCTGGTGTTCGAGCATGGCCGCGTGATCGAAAGTGGAACTTTCGATGAACTCGTGGCCAAAGGCGGCCATTTCGCCGAGCTCGCCAAGGCCCAGTTCATGGTGCAGGAACAGGCGCAGGCAAAGGCGCGGGCCGGCGTGAGTGCCGCCGAGGCCGCTTCCTCTGCCGCCAAATCGCCTTAACAAGTCCCCGCAGCGCCGTCGAAATTCAGCCTATTTCATTGCGGAATACGCAAGCGAAGCCCCTATTCTCGACGCACGAGCCGGTATAGGTTTGCGACGCCGCAAGCGGCGGCGCTGGATTTCAGAACCGAACATCAGATCACGAGAGCCGTCCGCATCAGGCGGATCTCCAAGGACCGGAATCGGATAGTGCACGCCTTACGCCCGCTGCTTCGCAAATCCCTGTTCAACCTGTTGGCTGCGACGCTCGCCGTCGGTGCCTTGCTTGCGCCGCGCGTGGCGAGCGCCGAAGCGTTGCTGCTGATCGAAGCCGACAGCGGCAAGGTGCTGCAGGCGGAGAACGCGACCATTCCCTGGTACCCGGCCTCGGTCACCAAGATCATGACCGCCTACGTGACGCTGAAGGCGGTGAAAGACGGCAGGATCACACTCGACACCCTGTTCACGGTGTCGCCGACCGCAGCCTCGCAATCGCCGTCGAAAATGGGCTTCCGTCCGGGAACACAGCTCACCGTCGACAACGCGCTGAAGATGATGCTGGTCAAGTCGGCGAACGACATGGCCGTGGTGCTGGCCGAAGGCGTCGGCGGCTCGATCGACGGCTTCTCGGCGATGATGAACGATACCGCCAAGAGGCTCGGCATGACGCAGACGAGCTACGTCAACCCGAATGGCTTGCCCGCCGACGGCCAGATCACCTCGGCGCGCGACCTCGGCATCCTCGCGCGCGCGTTTCTCCGCGACCTGCCGGAATACGAATACTTCGTGCATATCCCGGCGATCCGCTTCGGCAAGCGCATCACACCGAACTTCAACAAGCTGATCGGCCGCTATCCCGGCGCCGACGGCTTCAAGACGGGGTTCATCTGCGCCTCGGGCTACAACCTCGTGGCATCCGCCACGCGCAACGGCCGTCGGCTGATCGCGGTGGTGCTCGGCGCCAACTCCGGCACTGCGCGCGCGGTGAAGGCGGCGCAACTGCTCGAGCGCGGCTTCAGCCAGGACAATCTGTCGTGGCTGCGCCCCTCGCTCGGCACCGTCGAGAACCTCGTGCCGGTCGACGCCTCGCCGCCGAACCTGCGCGAGGAGATGTGCGGTGGTCACCACAAGCGCCCCGCCAGCGACGACGACGATGCGCTGATCGCGACCAGCGGCACCAGCGGCTCGGCCTCCGCCACCGGTGGCGAAGCCCAGGTGACCTTCTTCACCGCAGGGCTGCAGCCGCCGCTGATGAAGGCCTCCGAGCTGATGGCTTCAGCGCCTGCGGCCGCGGAGCCCGTGCTGGTCTATACCGGCCCGACCCGCACCGGTGCCGCCCTGGTCGCAGCCGTCGCAGCCGACGCCGACCAGCAGAACCCGCCGAAGGCGCGTGGCAAGAAGTCGCGCATCGCCAAGAAGCCCGACGCCGGCAGTGACGCCAAGACGGAGGCGAAGGCCGATCACAAGACCGCCGCGGCGAAACCGGCAACGACCAAGCCCGACGCTTCGGCCAAAGGCGATGCAAAGGGCGAGGTTAAAACCGCTGCAAAGCCGGCGGCGAGCAAGCATGCAGCCGCCAAGCCTGCAGACAAGCCGGCGAGCGGCGATCAGGCTACCAAGCCTGCCAAGCCCAAGGCGTCCACAAAACCTGCGCCGAAGCCCACGGCCAACAACAGCTAGATTCCCGGGCCAAACCTGCAGGCAGAACCCGCTCTTCGCACCTGCGGCAGCCATTTGCGATGATTCCAGTAGCTACTCCCCAGCCTTTGTCCTAAGCCTCGACCGCTTGCCAGCCGTTCCGGCAGGCTCGATACTGCCGGCAATGAGGCAAGCCCGAGACACAACGGGCTCTGGTGCAAGAGAGGGGAGTTTCCATGGAGCGCATCTGGCTCAAACAATATCCGCCCGGCGTGCCCGCTGATATCGAGCCGACGCAATACGCATCGCTGGTCGACCTCCTGGAGGAGAGCTTCACCAAGTTCGCCGACCGCAAGGCGTTCGTCTGCATGGACAAGGCGATCAGCTATCGCGACCTCGATCAGATGTCGCTGGCGCTCGCCGCCTATTTGCAGGGGCGCGGCCTGCAACGCGGCGCCCGCGTCGCGATCATGATGCCGAACGTGCTGCAATACCCTGTTGCCACCGCTGCGGTGCTGCGCGCCGGGTTTGCGGTCGTCAACGTCAACCCGCTCTACACCCCGCGCGAGCTCGAGCATCAGCTCAAGGATTCCGGCGCCGAAGCCATCATCGTGCTGGAGAACTTCGCCCATACGGTCGAGCAAGTCATCGCGAGGACGCCGGTGAAGCACGTCATCGTCGCCAGCATGGGCGACCTGCTCGGCTTCAAGGGCGTGATCGTCAATCTCGTCGTCCGCCGCGTCAAGAAGATGGTACCGGCATGGTCGCTGCCGGGCGCGGTCTCGTTCAACGATGCGCTCGCAGCCGGCCGCGGACAGACCTTCAACAAGCCAAAGCTGTCGCCCGGCGACGTCGCCTTCCTGCAATATACCGGCGGCACCACCGGCGTCTCGAAGGGCGCCACGCTGCTCCACCGCAACATCGTCGCCAACGTCCTGCAGAACGACGCCTGGCTGCAGCCGGCGCTCAATGCGTCGCCGCATGTCGAGCAGCTCATGATCGTCTGCGCGCTGCCGCTCTATCACATTTTCGCGCTGACGGCCTGTTACCTGCTCGCGGTGCGCGCCGGCGGCTGCAACCTGCTGATCCCCAACCCACGCGACATCGCCGGTTTCGTCAAGGAGCTGGCAAAATACCAGGTCAACAGCTTCCCGGCCGTCAACACGCTCTACAACGGCTTGATGCATCATCCCGACTTCAAGAAGCTCGACTTCTCCAAGCTGAAGATCTCCAACGGCGGCGGCATGGCAGTGCAGCGCCCCGTGGCCGATCAATGGAAAGCAATCACCGGCTGCTTCATCGCCGAGGGCTACGGCCTGTCCGAGACCTCGCCGACGCTGACCTGCAATCCGGCGACGGCAACGGAGTTCACGGGTACGATCGGCATTCCCGTGCCCTCGACCTGGATCTCGATCCGCGACGACGACGGCAACGAAGTGCCGCTCGGGCAGCCCGGCGAGATCTGCGCCAAGGGTCCGCAGGTGATGTCGGGCTATTGGAACAGGCCCGAGGAGACCGCCAAGGTGATGACCGCGGACGGCTATTTCCGCACCGGCGATATCGGCGTGATGGACGAGAAGGGCTACACCAAGATCGTCGACCGCAAGAAGGACATGATCCTGGTTTCCGGCTTCAATGTTTATCCGAACGAGATCGAGGAAGTGATCGCGAGCCATCCGGGCGTGCTCGAATGCGCCGTGATCGGCATCCCCGATGCCAAGTCGGGCGAAGCGGTGAAGGCTTTTGTGGTCAGGAAGGACCCGAACCTCACGGCCGAAGCCGTGATCAAGTTCTGTCACGAGCAGCTCACGGGCTACAAGGTGCCCAAGCACATCGAATTCCGCACCGACCTGCCCAAGACCAATGTCGGCAAGATCCTGCGCCGCGAGCTGCGCGACGAGAAGAAAGCCCAGGCGGCGTAAAGCCGCCGTTGCTTCATGACTGACATCGGCGACATCACGCCATCCGGCATTCTCACCTTCTGGCGCGAGGCCGGGCGCGAGCGCTGGTACAAGCGCAATGATGCCTTCGATGCGGAGGTCCGGCGCCGCTTTGTTCCGCTCTGGCAGAAGGCGACAGCCGGCGAGCTCACCGCATGGGAGGACAGCGATGACGGCGCGCTCGCGCTCGTCATCGTGCTCGACCAGTTTCCCCGCAACATGTTTCGCGGCACGCGCGAGCCTTTTCCAGCGACGCGCTGGCGCGCGACGTCGCCCGCCGCGCCATCGCGCGGGGCGTCGACAAGAGGATCGACCCGATCCTGCTCGAATTGCTCTACATGCCTTTCATGCATTCCGAGCACCTGCCCGACCAGCTGCATTGCGTTGCGCTGTTCGAGCGCACCGACAACACCGAGAACCAGAAATACGCCCGGGAGCACGCCGATATCATCCAGCGGTTCGGGCGCTTCCCCCACCGCAATCACCTGCTCGGCCGCGACACAACCCCGGAGGAGCAGGCTTTCCTCGACGGCGGCGGTTTTGCCGGTTGATGACATAACGGTGAAAGGCCGCCGGCCCGTCGGCTTCCTTCGCCGGCAATATTGTGCAGGCCCGCGCCACGGTCTAAAAAGCGGGACCGATTTTCAGGGAGACTGACGATGGCGATTCAAGTTGGCGACAAGCTGCCCGAGGCGAAATTCCGCGTGATGACGGCGGAAGGCCCCCAGGTGAAGACCACCGACGATATCTTCAAGGGCAAGAAGGTGGCGCTGTTCGCGGTGCCTGGCGCCTACACCGGCACCTGCCACAAGATGCATCTGCCGAGCATCTTCCTCAACGCTTATGCCATCAAGGACAAGGGCGTCGACACCATCGCGATCGTCTCGGTCAACGACGCTTTCGTGATGAACGCCTGGAAGCGCGACACCGACCAGCGCGACGAGGCCGTCTTCCTCGCCGACGGCAATGCCGACTTCACCAAGGCGATCGGCATGGAGCTCGATGCCTCCGGCAACGGCCTCGGCATCCGCTCCAAGCGCTACTCGATGCTGGTCGAGGACGGCGTGGTCAAGAAGCTGAATCTCGAGGCCATGCCCGGCAAGGTCGAGGTCTCCGGCGGCGATACGCTGCTGGGGCAGCTGTAAGGCGGCCACAGCGGCAGTACGGTAGGGTGGGCAAAGGCGCGCTTGCGCCGTGCCACCACCTTTCCCTCATCAGAAGACGGTGGGCACGATTCGCTTTGCCCACCCTACGAAACCTGTGAGTGGAGCGACGTTTGCGCTCCTACTCCGCCACCCGCTGCTGCAATCGCGCTTTTACGATCCCATCCCGCGCCAGTTGATCGGCGCGTTCGTTCTCGGGATGGCCGGCGTGGCCTTTCACCCAGTGCCAGCGCACCTGATGCGCCTTCAGCGCCGCATCCAGGCGCTGCCACAGCTCGACATTCTTGACCGGCTTCTTGTCGGCGGTGCGCCAGCCGTTGCGCTTCCAGCCGTGAATCCAGCCGGTGATGCCCTGCCGGACATACTGGCTGTCGGTGTAGAGATCGACGGTGCACGGCTTCTTCAGCGCTTCGAGCGCGGAGATCGCCGCCATCAATTCCATCTGGTTGTTGGTGGTGTGGCGCTCGCCGCCGTTCAGCTCCTTTTCCTTGTCGCCGAATTTCAGGATCGCGCCCCAGCCGCCGGGCCCGGGATTTCCCGAGCAGGCGCCGTCGGTGAAGATCGTGACGTTGGGAAGCTCGCTCACGCGACCAGTCCTGACGGCATCAGCCCGTAATCGCGCACGCTGGAGACGCTCTGGTGGAAGCGCAGCTTGCGGACATATTCCAGCGGGTCCTTCGGCTTCACGAGCGCACCCTCGGGCACGTTGAGCCAGTCCACCAGCCGCGTCAGCAGGAAGCGGATCGCGGCGCCGCGCGCCAGCAGTGGCAGCGCGGCCTCTTCCGCCTCCGAGAGCTTGCGCACCCGGCCGTAGGCATTGAGGAAAGCGCGCGCCTTGGTGACGTTGAAGGAGTGATCCGGCTCGAAGCACCAGGCGTTGAGGCAGATCGCGACGTCATAGGCCAGCATGTCGTTGCAGGCGAAGGTGAAGTCGATGATGCCTGAGAGCTTGTCGCCGAGGAAGAAGACGTTGTCATTGAAAAGATCGGCGTGAATGACGCCCTCGGGTAGAGTATTCGGCCAGACGCCGCCAGAGAGATAATCGAGCTCGGCCGCGAGAAACGCGCGCAGGCCCGGCTGCACTTCGTCGGCGCGGTCGGCCGCCGCATTGAACAGCGGCCGCCAACCCGCAACCGACAGCGCATTGGCGCGCTTGATCGCAAAGTTCGCTCCGGCCAGATGCATCCTGGCAAGCCCCTCGCCGACGCCGCCGCAATGCGTCGCGTTCGGCTTGCGCGGCCAGACGCCTTCGAGAAAGGTGATGATCGCAGCGGGGCGCCCTTGCAGCTCGTGCAACGCCTCGCCGTCTTTCGCCTTCACCGGCAGCGGGCAGTTGACGCCGTGCTCGGCAAGATGCGTCATCAGCGCGAGGAAAAACGGCAGATCGTTCTTCGCCACGCGCTTCTCGTACAGCGTGAGGATGAACGAGCCTTTGCTCGTGTGCAGCAGGAAGTTTGTATTCTCGACGCCCTCGGCGATGCCCTTGTAGGAGAGCAATTCGCCGAGATCGTATTGCTTCAGGAAATCCGCAAGCTCGTCGGCGGCAACGTCGGTGTAGACCGCCATAAAAGTCTACTCGGCGGCGGCTTCAGGGCGCACCTGACGCGGCAGCGGGAAGAACTCGTTCTCTTCCGCGGCCGAGACCGTCTCCACGTGCAGCGTGTAGCGCTCGGCGAACGCGTCCATGATCTCTTCGACGATCACCTCCGGCGCGGATGCGCCCGCGGTGATACCGAGGCTGGTGATGTTGCCGAACTTGTCCCAGTCGATGTCGGCGGCGCGCTGCGCCAGCACCGCAATCTTGCAGCCCTCGCGCTCGGCGACCTCGCGCAGGCGCTGCGAGTTCGACGAATTGGGGGCGCCGACAACGATCAGCGCATCGACCACCGGCGCCACCTTCTTAACCGCGAGCTGGCGGTTGGTGGTGGCGTAGCAGATGTCTTCCTTGTGCGGCCCGTTGATGTTCGGGAAGCGCTCCTTGAGCAGCGCCACGATCTCCGCGGTGTCGTCGATCGACAGCGTGGTCTGGGTCACGAAGGCGAGGTTATCAGGATCCTTCGGATTGATCGTCTTGGCGTCCTCGGCGGTTTCGATCAGGGTGACGGCGCCGACCGGAAGCTGGCCGAGCGTGCCGACGACTTCGGGATGGTGCGAATGGCCGATCAGGAAGATCTCGCGACCGCGCTTGAAGTGGATCGCCGCCTCGCGGTGCACCTTGGTCACTAGCGGGCAGGTCGCATCCAGCGAGAACAGGTTACGGGACGTGGCGTCGGCCGGAACCGATTTCGGCACGCCATGAGCGGAGAAGACCACCGGCGCGGTGGTGTTCTCCGGGATCTCGGCGAGCTCCTCGACGAAGATCGCTCCCTTTTTCTTCAACCCATCGACGACGTACTTGTTGTGTACAATCTCATGGCGAACATAGACGGGGGCGCCATACTTATCGAGCGCCCGTTCCACGGTGTCGATCGCCCGGACCACCCCGGCGCAAAAGCCGCGGGGGGAACAAAGCACGATCTTGAGGTCTGGTTTGGCTGACATTGAGCGATCTCGGGACCGAATCACCCGTTTCGCCTTCTGGCGGGGGCGGTCATGGGTGGAAAGGGCTAAAAAAGGTCTGCTTGGACTTTGCAGCGACTTCAGAGGGAATTGGGCCCCCTTTCGGGCGCTGTCAAGGCACTATCTATAGCAGAACCATTGCGTGGCTACCCCCTCCGGGCTTATATAGCGGCAATTCCCTGTCATCGCTGATGACCACCGGTTTCGCCTCCTGAGGGGGTGGGCGAAGCACAAAGGAGATTTGCCATGAGCAACGCACCTCTGATGCCCAAGGCGACCGCCGTCTGGCTGCTCGACAATACCGCGCTGACCTTCGACCAGGTCGCCGATTTCACCAAGATGCACCCCCTTGAGGTGCGCGCGATCGCCGACGGCGACGCCGCCCAGGGCATCAAGGGCATGGATCCCCTTTCCAATGGCCAGCTGACACGCGAGGAGATCGAGAAAGGCGAGAAGAACCCGGACTACCGGCTCCGCCTGCAGGAAAGCAAGGTGGTGCTGCCGCCCCAGCCCAAGCGCAAGGGCCCGCGCTACACCCCGGTGTCGCGGCGTCACGAGCGCCCCAGCGCCATCCTCTGGCTGCTGCGCAGCCATCCCGAGCTGAAGGACGCCCAGATCATGCGTCTGGTCGGCACCACCAAAAGCACGATTGCCAGCGTTCGGGACCGCACCCACTGGAACACGTCCCAACTGACACCGATCGATCCGGTGACCCTCGGCCTCTGCTCGCAGATCGAGCTCGATTTCGAAGTGGCGCGTGCGGCCAAGGAAAAGCCGATCGACGCAGCCTATGGTGGCGCGACCCTGCTGCCGGCCTCCGAGACCACCAAGAAGGACGAGTACGAGTCGTCGGAGAAGTCGAGCGATGACCTCAACGTCGATGCGGTGTTCGCCAAGCTGAAGACCCTTGGCGGCAAGAAGCACGAGGAAGACGAGGAGTAGACTCCTCATCCCTTGTCGCATCCGGTTCGAGCGCGGCGGAGCGATCCGCCGCGTTTTGTTTTTCCAACGGGAATTTCACGGCGCGCCTGCGGGAACGATGCGGCTTGCGTCGCATTGTTTCCACCGCGGAGGATCAGCGATGCGGGCCGACGAAGACGATTTTGCGGTGATGCTGGGACGCGCTGTCCTGGCCGCGTGGGGAGACATGCCCCGGGACACCCAGGAAGCGCTGTTCGAAATCGCCGTCAAAGACCGTCCTGATGA
>Ga0209758_1001433_pt1 | contig 28167 bp, 27 predicted proteins | sample AraplaMF_Col_mMF_FD_184258 | JGI IMG/M metagenome (GOLD analysis project Ga0209758, IMG submission 184258) | Arabidopsis root microbial communities from the University of North Carolina, USA - plate scrape MF_Col_mMF (SPAdes) (version 2) | ecosystem: Host-associated > Plants > Roots > Endosphere...
TTTGTGTTGGAGAGGAACACCGAGGACAGCTTGTCGAACGTCAGCTTGCCATCGGCCTTGACGGGCGCGATGGGCGCGTGAGCCTTGGCCGGATCCAGGGTGGCGCGGTCCGGTTTGGCGTGCGACTGCGTGCCGAACAGTGAGAAACCGAGCGTATTGCACCACATGTCGATGCCGCCCAGGGCAACGCCGACGATGGTGCCGAATTTCGACCACAGCGGCTTGACGTTGCGGACCCGAAACAGATCGCGGCCCACCGCCGAGGAGCGCCAGGCGTCTTCGTAAGTCACCAGTTCGTCATTGGCGCGGCCGGCCTTGAGCGCGGCGGCAACGTGTTCGGCGGCCAGCATGCCGCTGCCAATGGCGTTGTGCACGCCCTTGATGCGCGGCACGTTGACGAACCCGGCCGCACAACCGATCAGCGCTCCGCCGGCAAAGCACAGCCGCGGCACCGACTGGTAACCGCCTTCGGTGATGGCGCGCGCGCCATAGGCAAGCCGCTTGCCGCCCTCCAACACCGTGCGAATCGAAGGATGGGTCTTGAAGCGCTGGAATTCGTCGAACGGCGACAAATACGGATCGTCGTAATTGAGATGCACGACAAAGCCGACCGCGACCTTGTTGTCGTCGTAGTGATAAAGGAACGAGCCGCCGCCGGTGGAATTGTTCAGCGGCCAGCCGAACGAATGCTGGATCAGGCCCTTCTGGTGCCTGGCCGGATCGATCTCCCAGACTTCCTTGAGACCGATACCGAACTTTGGCGGCTCTCGGCCGGTGTCGAGGGCGAATTTGGCAATCAACTGCTTGGTCAGGCTGCCCCGCGCGCCTTCCGCGAACAGCGTGTACTTGCCGAGCAATTCCATGCCGCGGGTAAATGACGCCTTGTGCGATCCGTCACGCGCCACGCCCATGTCGCCGGTGGCAATGCCGCGCACCGCGCCGTGATCGTCGTAGAGCACCTCCGTCGCCGCGAACCCTGGATAGATCTCGACGCCCAGCGCTTCGGCCTTCGGCGCCAACCAGCGGCACACATTGCCGAGCGAGCCGATATAGCAATGATGGTTGCTCATCAGCGGCGGCATCATGAATCCCGGCAGCCGGATCGCGCCGGCGGCGGTCATCCAGTAGAACCGATCGTCCTTGACCTGGGTTTTCAGCGGACAATCGCCGTCGTCGCGCCAGTCCGGCACCAGCGCGTCGAGCGCTACGGGATCGATCACCGCACCGGACAGAATATGCGCGCCGACTTCGGAACCCTTTTCGACGACCACGATCGAGAGGTCGGCGTTGAGCTGCTTCAATCGGATCGCGGCCGCCAGACCTGATGGCCCAGCGCCGACGATGACGACGTCGAATTCCATGGACTCACGGGGCGGCAACTCTTCGGTGCTCATGATCTTGCTCGGGACGCGCGGGTTGAGAATGTTTCTAAGGGCTGTTGTTTCCGATTTTGCCGGCAAGAACAACTGCCGAAATGCCTCCGTGGGCGTTTCACTGCGACGCGATCCGTTCTAGATTGAGCCCTTGCCGCGAGAACTCAGTCCGCAGATGCCGCCATGATGCTTGATCCTGCTCCCACGTTACGGGAATTGCTGACCTTTTATCTGGAGGCCGGGGTCGACTGCGCGCTGATGGACGAACCGGTCGACCGGCTGGCTGACGAGGCGGCTCCGCCTGTCCGCCAGACCGCGCCCCTTGCCGCAAGGCCCACGCCCACGCTGCTGCAGCCCCGCGGCGCCGCGGCGGCGCCGGTGGTGCGCGGCGAGGCTGCACCCGCGCCGGAGCAGGTCATCCAGTCCGCCAGGGAGGCCGCCCGCACCGCCGCCACCCTGGAGGTTCTACGAACGCTGCTGGACAATTTCGAGGGCTGCGCGCTGAAATCCACCGCGACGCGGCTGGTGTTCGCCGACGGCAATCCACAGGCGCGCGTGATGTTCGTCGGCGAAGCGCCGGGCCGCGAAGAGGATATCGAGGGATTGCCGTTCGTCGGACGCTCCGGCAAGTTGCTCGACCGCATGATGGCGGCAATCGGGCTCGACCGCAGCCAAGCCTACATCACCAATGTGATTCCGTGGCGGCCGCCCGGCAACCGCACGCCGACGCCGCAGGAGACGCAAATCTGCCTGCCGTTCATCCAGCGCCATATCGAGCTGGTCGATCCGGACGTGCTGGTCACGCTCGGCAATCCCGCCACCCAGAGCCTGCTGCAGACCCGCGACGGCATCATGAGAAGCCGCGGCCGCTGGGTCGACTACGACACCGGCAGGCGCAAGATCCGGGCGCTGGCCACGTTCCATCCGGCCTACCTGCTGCGCTCACCGTCCTACAAACGGCTGAGCTGGCTGGATATGCGTTCGATCGCGAAGGCGCTGGAGCAGCCGGGAAAGGTATCGTGAGGGCGAACAGGAATAGCCCGCACCGCCTCAGGCAAACATCATTGCGCGCTTAAAGATCCTGGCGCAGCTTATTATTGCGTGGCTGGAACAGCGTGCGCAGCCACGAGCTGATCCGGTCCAGCGGGTTGCGGGCGAGACCTCGCGGCAGCGATCTTGCGTAAGCCGGGTTGTCGCTCCTGATCTCAACACGATCATGGATCCGGTAGCACGGCTGAAACATCGGCACGCGACCGGTATTCAGCGTGGCGCTTCTTGGACGGGATGACGAGCGAGCCATGGAATCCTCCGGTCGTAGAGCCCAGTCGATAGTTGTCTCGGCCCGTGCACCGATGTTCAATAGTGCACATCGGCGAATATTTAATGTACGCTTTGCGACGGATCATCGAAGGTCCCCAGCCGTTGAGGCTGGCAGTTTGGACAGCGGCTTCGTCACAATATTTTTTTGCCGCAGCATTTTGGGAGCGCAACAATGATGAATTTGCTTCGCGGAGCCGCAGTTCTGGCGATCGCCGCCGTGATCGCAACGCCTGCGCCCGCCCATTCCAGGCACCGGCACCATCACCGCCACGTTCACCACGCGCCCCTGTTGTCCTACCTGCACAATTACGGGCCGGGACCTTTTCCAGGCACCTACGCCTATTACGACGGACCGCTGCGCGCCAACTGCAAGCAGGGCGCCGCCGCCTATCGCGGGCAGGATGGCCGCGGTCATCCTTGTTTGTGACGCGTCGGCGCAGGAGTTGGGGACCGCGAGCCGCGACCTTGTGGACAGCCTCCTCGACCGCGCATCCAAGCTTGACTCTCAGAGAACAAAAAAGGAACATCATCGGATAGACAGCCTTTCGCAAGCAGGGATTTTGCCATGTCAGAAGCTCCGATGACCGACAACGAACGCTACGAGCAGGCCTGCAGCCAGGCGATCGCGATGTGCGATGGCAACATGCGCAGCACGATCAAGGCGCTGATCATGGCTAATGAATATCTCGAAGCGGAATTGCAGGAGCTTCAAGCCGCGGTGTCGATGCGTCACAGCAGCACGGATCTGCCGCGGCGGGTCGAAGCCGCCTAGAAATCTGTCGGATGAAATCCGTCTGATACGGGGAGCAAGCGCGATGGCCGATGTCACTTACTACGTGGCGCTGCCGTTTCTGCAGGACGACGGCGGCGACATGGTCGCCGGCGCGGCGGAGGAGTGCCAGAGTCCGTCCAGCGCGATCCGGCGCGCCGAATCGCTGTCGAGAGTGGCCGGCAGCATCGGCGCCATCGCCTTCAGCCGCACCGGCGATCCGATGGTCGGCGAGTTCAGCGACGCCCAGCTATTGAAGAAATTCGGCAACGTCCCGGATGACCTGAGCGCGCTGTGACCGCGACCTCGACTCAGGCCGCGAGCAATTCGCGCAGCACGCCGGTGATCTCATTCGGACTGTAGGGCTTGGAAAGAAACCGTCCGCCTTCCGGCAGATCGCGCTGCGTCACGCCGACGCGACCTGAGGTCGCGACAATCTTGATCGGCGGCCAGCGCCCCCTTATCGCCTGTGCCAGCTTGAGCCCGTCCATGGAACCGGGAATCTGGATGTCGGTAAACACCACGCTGATGTCGAACCGGCTTTCGAGGATCCCGATCGCCTCATCGCCATCGGCAGCTTCAACCACCTCAAACCCCGCAGCCTCAATGGTTTCGATGGCATTCAAACGCAACAACAACTCGTCCTCGACGACGAGCACGACGGGTTTTTTGGATTCTTCAAGTCCCATCCGGCCTGCTCCTCCGACTACCGGTTAAGCTTCCGGAAGAGCATTCGTTCCGCACGGCATCAAAAGCGTGGCGCACACCGCGAGAGAGCTCATGCCTGCGAGGTTTTCAGCGCGCTAGGATTTGCCCTTGCGCTGCCTCTTGCGCGCATACATCGCGAGATCGGCCGCTTCCAGCGCATTGCCGGGGTCGACGCCCGGAGCGAGCAGCGCGATGCCGGCGGAGGCGCCCGCCGAAACCGCGCGACCCTTGAAATTGAAGCTGAGCTGATCGATTGCGGTTTCGATCTGCAAGGACTTCATCAAGGCGTCGGCCTCGGTCAGATTCCACAGCAGCAGCACGAACTCGTCGCCGCCGAGCCGGGCGACCACATCGGAGGCGCGCACCTGCCGCTGCAGCACGCCGACGACCGCTTTGAGCACGTCGTCGCCCGCAGCATGCCCAAAACTGTCGTTGATGGGCTTCAGTCGATCAACATCGATCACGATCAGCGCTCCGGTGGCGCGATAGCGGGTGATATAGGCCACCGCGCGGCCGAGTTCGCGTTCGAAGCCGCGGCGGTTGAGCACGCCGAGCAGAAAGTCGGTCTCGGCACTCGCCTGAAGGTGCTCGATCTTGGCCAGCGCCTCGGCGAGTTGCCGCCGCAGCCGGCGCATCGCCAGCGCCGCATCAGGCTGCGGCGGCAGCTTTGGATCCAGCTTCGCCCGTTTCGATCCGGACACCGACGCTTTGCCGGAGCCGGGCCTTGCCAGTACGCCGGACTCACGCCGTTCGCTGCCGGGCGGGGAACCGGTTGGGGATTTCTTTGTCATGGCTGCGGATACAAGGCTTGCCGGTCTTCACCAAGAAAGGATAGTCCATTCCCGACACCTTGCCACATCATGGGCCGATCTTATAATCCGGTCTATGCTTTTGGATTCCCAAAAGAATTGCGAAAGAACGACCGAATGTCCGCCGCCGTTGCCATCATTATGGGAAGCCAGTCCGACTGGGACACCATGCGCCACGCCGCTGAAACCCTGGCCGCGCTCGGCATCGCTTGCGACAAACGCATCGTTTCGGCGCATCGCACCCCCGACCGGCTGTTCAGCTTTGCCAAGGGCGCCCAGGCGGCGGGCTTCAAGATCATCATCGCCGGCGCCGGCGGCGCGGCGCATCTGCCGGGGATGGCGGCGTCGCTGACCGAATTGCCGGTGTTCGGGGTGCCGATCGAATCAAAGGCCCTGTCGGGGGTCGATTCGCTCTACTCCATCGTGCAGATGCCCGCCGGGATTCCGGTGGGAACCCTGGCGATCGGCAAGGCCGGCGCCATCAATGCCGCGTTGCTCGCCGCCAGCGTGCTGGCGCTGGAGGATAAGGAACTGGGGGCCCGGCTGAGCGCCTGGCGGGCGCAACAGACCGCGGCGGTGGGCGAGCGCCCGGAGGGCTCGGCGTGACGGCTTCCATTCGCGTGTTGAAGCCCGGCGACACCATCGGCATTCTCGGCGGCGGCCAGCTCGGCCGGATGCTGGCGGTTTCGGCTTCGCGGCTCGGCCTGCGCTGCCAAGTGTTTTCACCGGACCCGGAGTCGCCTGCATTCGACGTGGTGCAGCATGCCACCTGCGCGGAGTACGCCGATGTCGAAGCGCTGGAACTGTTCGCAAATGACGTCGACGTCATCACCTACGAGTTCGAGAACGTGCCGGCGGCAACCGCGATGATCCTGGCCGCGCGGCGCCCTGTGCTGCCCGACCAGGAGATCCTGAAGACCACCCAGGACCGTCTCGTCGAAAAAGACTTCGTGAAAGGCCTCGGCATCGGCACCGCCGACTACGCCGACGTGTCTTCGGTGGAGACGCTGCGCACGGCGATCGCGCGGATCGGACTGCCCGCCGTGATCAAGACCCGCCGTTTTGGCTATGACGGCAAGGGACAGGCGATCATCCGCGACGGCGACGATCTGGAGCAGATCTGGAACGACCTCGGCACCAGATCCGCCATTCTGGAGGCCTTCGTTCCTTTCGAGCGCGAGATCTCGGTGATCGCGGCGCGCGGCGCCGATGGTCATGTCGAAAGCTTCGAGGTCACCGAGAACGAGCACCGCGACCACATCCTGAAATACTCCTACGCCCCGGCATCGATCTCCGAAGCGCTGGCCGTGGAGGCACGCGGCATCGCCGAGAAAATCGCCAGCGCGCTGAACTACGTCGGCGTGCTGGCGGTGGAGATGTTCGTGGTGCCCGGCACGGACGGCGGAACGCTGCTGGTCAACGAGATCGCGCCCCGGGTGCACAATTCCGGACACTGGACGCTGGACGGCGCCTCGGTCTCCCAGTTCGAACAGCACATCCGCGCCATCGCCGGCTGGCCGCTCGGCAAGCCGGTCCGCCATGGCCAGGTGACCATGACCAACCTGATCGGCGACGACATCAACGAGTATGAGAAGTGGCTGACGGTGCCCGGCGCGACCGTGCATCTCTACGGCAAGGGCGCACCGCGACCCGGCCGAAAAATGGGGCATGTCACCGAGGTAACGCCGCAGAGCAAGTGATTCGGGCGATCGCTCAGGTCATTTGCCTTCTACCGTGCCGGCCGGATCGGCGCTGAGCCAGCGATAGACCATGCCGCCCAGGGCGCCACCGATCAGCGGCGCCACCCAGAACAGCCAGAGCTGGGCGAGCGCCCAGCCGCCGACGAACAGCGCCGGGCCGGTGCTGCGGGCCGGGTTCACCGACGTATTGGTCACGGGGATGCTGACCAGATGGATCATCACCAGCGCGAGGCCAATCGCCAACGGAGCGAAACCGGCCGGGGCCTTGCCGTGGGTGGCACCCATGATGATGAACAGGAACATCATGGTCATCACCACTTCCATGATGAAGCACGCAACCAGGCTGTAATGGCCCGGTGAGTGCGCGTCGTAGCCGTTTGATGCAAATCCCTTGCTGACGTCGAACCCTGCAGCACCGCTTGCGATCGCATAGAGCAACGCCGCGGCGACAATGGCGCCGACGACCTGCGCGATGACATAGGGCACGATCTGGCCGACCGGAAAACGACCGCCAGCCGCCAATCCGACGGTTACGGCCGGATTGAGGTGACAACCGGAAATATGGCCGATGGCATAGGCCATGGTGACGACGCTCAATCCGAAGGCCAGTGACACACCGACCAGACCGATGCCGACCTGGGGAAAGGCGGCCGCGATCACCGCGCTGCCGCATCCTGCGAAAGTGAGCCAAAAGGTGCCGATCGCCTCGGCGGCATATTTCTTGGCATTCATGGCGCGTCTCCCCTGGTTGTCTTTGAGCCGTGTAACTCTAGGGATAGCCCCTTAACGGCTGCCAAATTCTCGAAATCAGGGCCGGCCCCGGAACAATCTCGGCTAATTTTGTGGCTTTCCAACGCCGGAAAGGCAGAAGTCCCAATCCTGGCCGTCGTCGCCCTTGGCCCGCGAGGCTGCGCCGCCACGAAGCCGACCGGGATGGATGGGGGTAGGAGTTCCTGTCCCGGCCCGTCGTCGCCCTGCGGGCTATGCCGGGCTCGCTTCGCCCCCGGCCCCGCGAGGCTGCGCCTCGCGAAGCCGACCGGAATGGGAGGTAGGAGTTCGTGGCCCGGCCCGTCGTCGCCCTGCGGGCTGTGCCGGGCTCGCTTCGCCCCGGCCCCGCCAGGCTGCGCCTCGCGAAGCCGAAGGCGAAGCGAGGTAGACATTCGGGTTTTGATCTGATACATCCGCGCCCATGTGGTTGGGGGCATGGCCTTTGTCGGCCCTCCGCCGTTCCAGAATTCCAATCCGATCAATGGAAGAGGATGCCGCGTGCAGGTTCTCGTTCGCGATAATAATGTCGATCAAGCCCTCAAGGCGCTGAAGAAGAAGATGCAGCGCGAGGGCATTTTCCGCGAGATGAAGCTCCGCGGTCACTATGAGAAGCCCTCCGAGAAGAAGGCCCGTGAAAAGGCCGAAGCTGTGCGCCGGGCGCGCAAGCTGGCCCGCAAGAAGCTGCAGCGCGAAGGCCTGCTGCCGATGAAGCCGAAGCCGGTGTTCGGCGCCGGTCCGGGTGGTACCGGCGAGCGTGGCGGTCCGGGTGGCCGTGGCGGCGCCGGTGCAGGTCCGCGCGGACCGCGCTAACGTTCTCTGCCGGTTTGAATTTCGATGACGCGGGCCGTTGCGCCCGCGTTATTTTTTGATCGATGCATTTTGCCGCGCGGCGGGCTACCAATACCAGGCAAGCAGCCGCATGAGACTTCGGCATCCATGGCAATTCCGGTCGGCGCATACTTTCCCGGAGCATCACGCCGCCTGGTGCGGAGCGCTGCGCTGATCGCGCTCGCCGTGATGGCGCTGGGGATGGCGGGCTGTTCGTTCAACCTGTCATCGCTGGATCCGCCGGCCGCCGCCCCCGAGAAGGAGGAGACGCCGCAAGTCACCTCCTCCAGCAACATCGGCTCGCTCACCGAGGCGATCAAGAACACCCCGAAAGATCCGCAGGCCTACAACATGCGCGGTTCGGTGCTGGCGCAGGCCGGCAAGACCGAAGACGCCTTGGCCGATTTCAACAAGGCCATCAGCCTCGATCCGAATTTCGGCCAGGCCTTCGCCAACCGCGGGCTGATCTATCGCAAGACCAACCGGCTCGATCAGGCGATGGCGGATTACGAGCGCGCCATCACCCTCGACGCCAGCTACGCCCCGGCCTATCTCGGCCGCGGCATGGTGCATAAAGCCAAAAAGGAGACCATGGAGGCGCTGGAGGACTTCAACAAGGCGATCAGCCTGCGCCCCGACAACGCCGAGGCCTATTACAATCGCGCCCTGCTCTATCAAAGCGAAAAGCAGCATCAATACGCCATCGAGGATTTCACCTCGGCCAGCGGTCTGACACCGCAGCAGGCCGAGCCGCTGCTCGGCCGCGCGCTCAGCTATCTTGCCCTCGGCAAGGCCAAGGAGGCTGCTACCGACCTCGACGAGGCGGTGCAGACTGATCCGCAGAACGGGCAGCTCTGGATCACCCGCGGCCTTGCCTATGAGCGCCTCGGCGACAAAGCCAAGGCCGCCGGTTCCTACGCCCGTGCCATCAGCCTGCGGCCGAAAGACGAAGCCGCCAAGAGCGGCTTCGTCCGGGTCGGCGGCAAGGCCGGACAGCACTACGATACGTTTTGAGCCCTGCGCCGGGAGCGGGATGACTGATCTTCGAATCGTCATCCCTCTCCAGCTTATTGTTTGGGCATGATCTTTTTGGAAGACCGGTATCCCCCCTCGAATCAAGTCCGAGGGCATGTTTTCCGGATCGTGCTCAGACGTTCAGGTTCTGCCAGACCGCTTTGGGCTCAGTGAAGTTATCGATTGCGGCCGTGCCGTGCTCGCGACCGAAGCCGGAATCACGCGATCCGCCCCAAGGCAGCCGTACATCGGTATAGCCATAGGTGTTGATCCACACCGTGCCGGCTTTGGCGAGCCTGGCGAAACGCTGCACGCGTCCGATGTCACGGCTCCAGACGCCGGCCGCCAGGCTGTAGGCGGTGCCGTTGGCGATCCTCAAGGCATCGGCCTCATCCTCGAATTTGATGACGCTGACCACGGGACCGAAGATTTCCTCCTGCGAGATGCGCATCTCGCGTTCGACGTTGGCAAATACCGCGGGGCTGATGAAGTAGCCGCGGTCACCGACGCGCCTGCCGCCGGTGGTCAGCAGTGCCCCCTCGCCCCGGCCGATCTCGACATAATTGAGGATGCCGTTCATCTGCTTCTCGGAAATCACCGGCCCAAGCACCGTGGCGCGATCGGCGGGATCGCCAATGCGGAGAGCTTCCGCGCGTTGCGTCAGCCGTTCGACCACCTCGTGATAGATTTTCGCGTGCGCAAGCACGCGGGAGCCGGCTGAGCAGACCTGCCCGGCGTTGAAAAAGATTCCCGACGCCGCCGCCTTGGTCGCGGCGTCGAGATCGGCGTCGTCGAAGATGACGTTGGCCGACTTGCCGCCGAGCTCCAGCGACACCCGCTTGAAGTTGCCAGCGGCGCCGCGAAGAATGCCGCGCCCGACCCCAGGCGATCCGGTGAAGGTGATCTTGTCGACATCGGGGTGATTGACCAGAGCATCGCCGACGCTGCGCCCCGGACCCGGAACGATGTTGAGAACGCCCGCCGGCAGCCCGGCTTCTAGCGCGAGCTCGCCGATCCGCAGTGCCGAGAGCGAGGTGAGTTCGGCGGGTTTCATCACCACGGTGCAGCCACAGGCCAACGCCGGGGCGAGCTTCCACATGCCGATCATCAGCGGGAAATTCCACGGCACGATGACGCCCACCACGCCGACCGGCTCGCGTACGGTGTAGGTCAGCGCGTCGTCGCGCGTGGAGACGACCTCACCGGAGATCTTGTCCGCCCAACCCGCGTAGTAGGTCAGGGTGTCGATCGCCGCCGGCAGATCCTGACGCAGCACCGCCGCGATCGGCTTGCCGGCATCGCGACTTTCCAGTTCAGCCAGTTCGGCCTCATGCTGCTTCATCAGGCCGGCAAGCCGGAACAGGATCCGACCGCGCTCGGCGGCGCGCATCCTGCGCCACAGCCCCTCGAAGGCGCGGCGCGCGGCCGCAACCGCGAGATCGACATCGGCTTCGCAGCCTTCGGCGACGGTCGCGATGACCTGTTCCGTCGCCGGATTGAGGGTGACGAAACTGCGCCCGGACACCGATTCGACGTGCCGGCCGTCGATCAGCAGGCGCCAGTGCTTCGGCGCCCCCGCTGCCGGAGTTTGCTCGTAGGCCAGATCATATGCAATTGACATCATATTTCCTCCATTCTTGTTGAGAAAAGATTGGCAAGAAATAGCCGACAGTAAATATGCGGCGAGATGCCGATCTGCTTGTTGATATATGATATGGATTTCATACTTTTGGGATTGCGATGCAGATTCAGATCGAGACTATCTGGCGGTTTCGGAAGGACGGCAGCCCACAGACGGCCGTCGTCATGCTGGGAATCCTCAACGAGATCCGGCAGAGCGGAAAACTGACGCGCGCCGCCGACCAGACCGGCCTGTCGTATCGGCATGTCTGGAATTTGCTGCAGCAATGGTCTGAGTTCTTCGGCGTGCCGCTGGTCGATCGGCGGCGCGGCAAAGGGACGACGCTGACGCCGTTCGGCGAGAAGCTGGTCTGGGCCGGTCAACGGCTGCAGGCGCGGCTCGGCCCGCAACTGGAAAATCTCGCACAGGAGCTGGCCAGCGAAATCGGTCTGCTGCTGCCGGATCATCCGTCATTGATCCGCGTCCACGCCAGCCATGGCTTTGCGGTCTCCAAACTGCGCGAGATCCTCGGCCGTACGCCCGGCATCAGCGTCGACCTTCGCTACGTCAGCAACCAGAATTCGCTGGCGTCGCTGGCGCATGGGTCGTGCGATCTGTCCGGCCTGCATCTGCCGCGCGGGACGTTGCGCCAGCGCAGCCTCGAGGCCTGCCAGGAATGGCTCGACCCTCGCGCCCATCGCGTGATCCGCTTCGTCACGCGCGAAATGGGCCTGATGGTCAGGCGCGGCAATCCGCTGGGCATCGCCTCGCTGCAGGACCTGATCGAGCGAAAAGCCCGGTTCGTCAATCGCGACCACGATTCCGGGACACGGACCGTGTTCGATCAGTTGCTGGCCCAGCACGGCATCGACGAGGCCGACATCGCCGGCGTCGAGCAGATGGAATTCACCCACGCCGCGGTCGCCGCCTATGTCGCCAGCGACATGGCCGACGTGAGTTTCGGCGTCGAAGCCGCGGCCCGGCAATTCGGCCTTGATTTCATCCGGCTGCTGACCGAGGACTACTTTTTCGTCTGCAATGGATCGTTCCTGGAGACCGAGTCGATGCAGCGGGTGCTGGCCGTCATCAAGGGTCACGAATTTCAGGACGCCATCGCAGCACTTCCCGGCTACGCCATCACCGACGCCGGTTCGGTGAGTACGGTCAAGGAATTTCTTGCCAGCGTGAACGCCGCGAGCCTTGCCGGCAAACTGGCCAAGGCCAAACAGGTGAAAAAGAAGTGAGCAACTAGCGCGGCAGCACCGAGTGGAAGACCGACTTCGCCGCCGACAACATATCGTCGGCCACCGTGGTGCGCTCCGGGGCCGGCGCCCCCGCTTCGGCGTGAAGGTCCAGCGGCCGCGACCGAGGGTCGAGCGGGATGTCGGCCGGCGGGGTCGGCCGCCGCGGATCATCGACGCGCGCCAGCGGCACCGACGGCGGCTTCAGCATAGATCCGTTCGGGCTGAGGGCGTCGGCCGGCGGCGTCGACACCATGATCGGAGGCGGCAGCGGCGGCGCCGGGACGACCCGGGCGGGCTCCGGGGTGCGCGAGGCCTCGCCGGAATTGCGCAGGCGCTCGATCGCCGCGCGGGCGATGTCGTTGGCATCACGGTCCTGCGCCGGGCTGACCTCGACCGGCGACACGGTCGGAGCCGGTGTTACCGCAGCAACGGTCGGTGGCGGGAGCGGCGCGGGGGTCGCCTTCGCAGTTGCCTTGTCGCGCGTCAGCGGCTGGTGCCGCCGGCTTTCGGTCGGCAGGCTCGCTGTTTCGGCCGGCTTGTCGGCGGCAGCCTTGTCGAGCGGGATCTTCCGGATGGCGCCGGGATCGGGGACGTTTGCAACGTCGGATGGGGTCTCGGCGGCCTTGGCATCAGCCTTCGCCGCCTTGATCTCGGCAGGTTTGGCATTGGCGGACTTGGTATCGGCCGCTTTGGGCGGCGCAGACGAAACCGACGCCGCGACCGGCGTATCGGCGGCCGGCTTGGGAGCGATGTAATGGTTGACGATGTAGGCGCCGATGATGGTGGCGACCACCGAGGGCAGGATTTCCAGTACGAATTTCGAGAGATATTTCAACATGCCTACCAACTCCCCGCGGCTATCTGATGGGGGAACTTTGAGGCTGATTGAGGGATCAATCGCGACGGATCAATGGCAGATGACTGATCTCTTACGAAGATTCATGTCCCGTCGGCCGGGATGAGGCGGTCGCCCGAGGGAACGCGGCCCTGGATCGCCTGGATCGGACCCGGCTGCTCAGGGCTTCAGTTCGATTTCCAGGAACACGATTTCAGCCGCCGTTTCGTTGAGCACGTCGTGCTCGACGCCGGCCTTGCGGAAGTAGGATTTGCCGGCCCCGAGTTGGGCCTTGCTGCGCTCTCCGCCGGGCGCGACGATGGTCATCTCGCCCGACGTGACCGGGACGATGACGTAGTCCATTCCATGGGTATGGTGTCCGGTGGCGCTGCCCGGGGGCAACCGCCATTCAGTGACGCGCACCTCCGGCGTATCGACCTGAACATCCGATTTGGCGCTGATCATTGTCTCTCTCCGGGCAGACTAAGGCGCGAACACAATAAACATGAAGATAGCGAATCACCACATGGACCAGCCCGAACCGCAGGCTGGTGCAGCCGGCAGCCGCCACGGCGAGGATCGTCTGCCCGATGGTCGCGAGCGAGGCCCTGTGCCAGGTTGATGCATTCCGCCCGCATCATCGCAGTCCGCCTTTCAAACCGTCGACGAAATGTCGAGCGGTTTCCATCGCGCCGAAATCGTCGAGATTCTCATGGCCACCACCGGGAAAGCGAACGAACTGCTTTGGTTCGTGCGCCATCGTAAACAGGCGCTCGCCGAAGGTGATGTCGATGGCGGGATCGGCATCGCCATGCATGATGAGGAGTGGCACGGACACGTGCGCGATACGCCGGTCGGAATGGAATGGATCGCGCATCAACAGGCCGACCGGAACGATGCGCAGCATGGCTGAAGCGACGTCGACCGTCGAGGTGTAAGGCGCTTCCAGGATCAGCCTGGCGACGGGGCGCTCGGCGGCGATCGCCACTGCGACGCCGGTGCCGAGCGAAAAGCCCCAGACGACGATACGGTCCGCCGCGTAGCGCATGGTCGCAAACGCGTAGGCAGCGGCTGCGTCATGAAGAAGCCCTGTCTCGCTCGGCGATCCGCTCGAGCCGGCATAGCCGCGATACGACAGGGCGACGAGGCCAGTGCCGTCGGACGCGATGGCCTTGAAGCGGCTGACCCGGCCGGCGAGGAAATCGCCGTTGCCGGGGAAGAACAGGACGACGGGTCGGCCAAACTGCGCCGGCACGTGCCAAACGATGACCTTCTCGTTGTCGGCCGTCGCAAGTACGTGCTCCTCAGCCTCGGGGAAACCAGACGTGTCAGGCGCGGTGCGTCCCACCGGCGGTATCGGAAACAGCATGTCCCGCTGCTTAAAATAAAGGACGGCAATCCCAATCAGATAGATCACCGCGGAAACGATGACGATCCATTTCAGTACAGCCATCAGCCCGCGCATCCATCGTTACCGCTTGCGCTCCTTCATGCGCTTTTCGACGTCCGCCTTGATGCTGCCGGGGATTTCGCGGCAGCCGCAGACGCGCGCATGAGCAGCATGCCAATCGATCCGCTGGGCCCGCGTGGCCTTTGGTGGCATGCGATTGAGCCGATGCCACTCCTTGTTCAAGGCCACGGACCGGCCTCACATCCCCTTGACGATGTTCTCGGTCATCTTCTTGGCGTCGCCGAGCAGCATCATGGTGTTGTCGCGGTAGAACAGCGGGTTGTCGATGCCGGCATAGCCCGAGGCCAGCGAGCGCTTGATGAACATCACGGTGCCAGCCTTCCAGACCTGCAGCACCGGCATACCGTAGATCGGCGAGGTCTTGTCTTCCTCGGCGGCGGGATTGGTGACGTCGTTGGCGCCGATCACGAAGGCGACGTCGGCCTGGGCGAATTCGGAATTGATGTCCTCGAGCTCGAACACCTCGTCATAGGGCACGTTGGCTTCGGCGAGCAGCACGTTCATGTGGCCGGGCATGCGGCCCGCCACCGGATGGATGGCGTATTTGACCTCGACGCCTTCCTTCTTGAGGTTGTCGGCCATCTCGCGCAACGCGTGCTGGGCCTGCGCCACCGCCATGCCGTAGCCCGGCACGATAATCACCTTCTGTGCGTTCTTCATGATGAAAGCGGCGTCGTCCGCCGAGCCGAGTTTGACCGGACGCGCCTCACCGCCGGCTCCGGCGCCGGCGGCGGCGGTTTCGCCGCCAAAGCCGCCGAGAATGACCGAGATGAACGAACGGTTCATGGCGTGGCACATGATGTAGGACAGGATCGCACCGCTTGATCCAACCAGCGCGCCGGTGATGATCAGCGCAGAGTTGCCCAGCGTGAAGCCGATGCCAGCGGCGGCCCAGCCCGAATAGGAGTTAAGCATCGAAATCACGACCGGCATGTCGGCGCCGCCAATCGGGATGATCAGCAGTGCGCCGAGCACCAGGGCGATGATGGTGATCAACCAGAAATCCAGGGCGGAGCCGGTCAGAACCAGGCCGACGATGAACACCACGAGCGCGATGCCGAGCGCGATGTTGATGAGGTGACGGGCAGGCAGGATGATCGGCGCGCCGCTCATGCGGCCCGACAGTTTTGCAAAGGCGATCACCGAGCCGGTGAAGGTCAGGGCGCCGATGGCGACGCCGAGCGACATTTCAATCAGGCTGGCGCCGTGGATGTTGCCGGGGGTGCCGATGTCGAAGGCTTCCGGTGCGTAGAACGCGCCGGCGGCCACCAGCACCGCCGCCATGCCGACCAGCGAATGGAACGCGGCGACCAGTTCCGGCATCGAGGTCATCGGCACCCGGCGTGCGATCACCGCCCCGATGCCTCCGCCGATAGCGACGCCGAGCACCACCAGCAGCCAGCCAAGGCCGTCTGCCGGCGGATGCGACGCCAGCGTGGTGGCGACCGCGATCGCCATGCCGGCCATGCCGAACAGGTTTCCCTGCCGGCTCGAGGCCGGGGACGACAACCCGCGCAGCGACAGGATGAACAGGACGCCGGCGACGAGATACAGGAATGCAGAAAGATTGGCGCTCATCTCAGGCCCCCTTTTTCGTCACCACGAGGTGCACGCCGCTCACTTGGTCTTCTTCTTGTACATCGCCAGCATGCGCTGGGTGACCAGGAAGCCGCCAAAAATATTCACGCAGGCGAAGATCAGCGCGACGAAGCCGAAGCCGCGCGCCCAGGGGCCGCCGCTGCCGACCATGGCGACGCCGACCGCGAGCAGCGCGCCGACCACGATCACCGAGGAGATCGCGTTGGTCACGCTCATCAGCGGCGTATGCAGCGCCGGCGTCACCGACCACACCACGAAATAGCCCACGAACACCGCGAGCACGAAGATCGACAGCCGGAACACGAAGGGATCGACAGCCTGCGCGAGATGATCCATGACGGCTCTCCTTGAGGGGGTCTTAAGCGCGCGTCTTAAGCGCTCTTGGGCTGGAAGTTCGGGTGAATCACGGCGCCCTCTTTGGTCAAGGCGGTGGCCTTGACCAGTTCGTCATCCCAGTTCACTGCCAGCGCCTTGGTGGATTTGTCGACCAGCGTTTCGATGAACGAGAACAGATTGCGGGCATAGAGGCTCGATGCCGAGGCCGCAACCCGGCCGGCGACATTGGTGAAGCCGACAATCTTGACGCCGCCGACGTCCGCGACCTCGCCAGCCCTTGCGCCCTCGACGTTGCCGCCGCGCTCGATCGCAAGATCGACCAGCACCGAGCCTGGCTTCATTGACGCCACCATGTCGGCGCTGACCAGGCGCGGCGCCGGCCGACCGGGAATCAGGGCAGTCGTGATGATGATGTCCTGCTTCTTGATGTGCTCGGCGGTGAGCGCAGCCTGCTTGGCCTGGTATTCCTTCGACATTTCCTTGGCGTAGCCGCCGGCGGTCTGGGCGTTCTTGAATTCCTCGTCCTCGACCGCGAGGAACTTGGCGCCGAGACTTTCGACCTGCTCCTTGGTGGCGGGGCGGACGTCGGTCGCGGTCACCACCGCGCCCAGGCGGCGCGCGGTGGCGATCGCCTGCAGGCCGGCGACGCCGACGCCCATCACGAATACCTTGGCCGCCGGAATGGTGCCGGCTGCGGTCATCATCATTGGGAAGGCACGGCCAAAGGCTTCCGCCGCCTCGATGACGGCGCGGTAGCCGGCGAGATTGGCCTGGCTCGACAGCACGTCCATGACCTGGGCGCGGGTGATGCGCGGCATCAATTCCATCGCAAACGCCGCCACGCCGGCGCTCGCCATCGCCTGCAGCGCGGCGTCGTTGCCGTAGGGGTCCATGATCGCGATTACCAACGCACCGCGCCTGTATCTGGCGAGTTCGGATGCTTCCGGGCGTTTCACTTTGATGATGATGTCGGCGTCCTGCAGCGCATCGATGCTGACGGTCGCGCCGGCGGCAGTGAATTCCGCATCCGGCAGTCCGGACTTGATCCCGGCACCCGGCTCGACCGCAACCTCCATGCCGAGCGCCTTGTATTTCTTGATGGTGTCGGGCGTCACCGCCACGCGCGGCTCGGAGGCGTCGATTTCCTTGGCAACGGCGATTTTCATGAGGCCTCCGGCGGCGCAGGACCCCGCGCGTGAGAAATGGCAGGCATTCCGCGAGGTGGAATCCGGTTTGAACCGGATGGCAGGCTGGTCAATGGCGCGCCTCCGGGCCGGAGGCGCCGCCCGGACGGATCAGGTCAGGAAAATCGCCATCATGGCAACGATGAAGATCACAGCGGCGCTGCCGTACTTCACCAGCTTGATGAAGCCTTCATAGGTCTGCTCATGCGCTGGATAATCGTTGCCGTCGGCAGTGGTGTAGGCAACTTCATTGTGGTCCGACATCAGGCTCTCCCAGCGGTGTGCAACATGGCTTGGAATTAGCGCAATCGGCTGGGGAGAGCAACGGCGGCGAGCGCCAGCCGGCCGGCTTTGCCCGGCTATCCGCTGGACGGACAATAGGGGGCGGCGCCGACCCGTGCTGCCCCTTGAGGAGTGCCGCGCCTGGAAGATCAGGGAGCACCGGCGCTGGACCCATCCGGCCTACCCCATCGCTTCCAATTCGTCGATCATCGCCGCGATCACCGACAGTCCGCCGTCCCAGAATTCGGGTTCCTTGGCGTCGAGGCCGAACGGCTTTAGCAGTTCGGAGTAGTGCTTGGTGCCGCCGGCGGACAGCATCGCCAGATAGCGTTCGGCAAAGCCAGCCTGGGCGTTTTCATAGACTGCATAGAGCGAGTTCACCAGGCAATCGCCGAACGCATAGGCGTAAACGTAGAACGGCGAATGGATGAAGTGCGGGATGTACATCCAGAAATTCTCGTAGCCCGGCTTGATGTCGATTGCGGGTCCCAGGCTCTCGCTCTGTACGCTGAGCCAGATCTCGCCGAGCCGCTGCGCGGTCAGTTCGCCGTTGCGGCGCTCGGTGTGGACCGCGCGCTCGAACGAGTAGAACGCGACCTGCCGCACCACCGTGTTGATCATGTCCTCGACCTTGCCGGCGAGCAGCGCCTGACGCTGTTTGGCACTTTTGGTCTGCGCCAGCAGCCGCTTGAAGGTCAGCATCTCGCCGAACACACTGGCGGTCTCCGCCAAGGTCAGCGGCGTCGGCGCCATCAGCGCGCCGTTGCTGGCCGCCAGCACCTGGTGCACGCCGTGACCGAGTTCATGCGCGAGCGTCATCACGTCACGCGGCTTGCCCTGATAATTCATCAGCACATAGGGATGCGCCGAGGGCGTGGTGGGATGCGAGAACGCACCCGGCGCCTTGCCCGGCCGCACCGGCGCGTCGATCCAGCGATCGGTGAAGAACCGGTTGGCGATATCCCGCATCTGCGGCGAGAACGCGCCATAGGCGGTCAGCACCATCTCCTTTGCCTCCGGCCACGGGATGGTGCCGGTGGCCGCGAACGGCAGCGGCGCGTTGCGGTCCCAATGCGCCAACTTCTTCTTTTTGAACCAGCGCGCTTTCAACGCGTAGTAGCGATGCGACAGCCGAGGATAGGCTGATCGGACCGACGCCACCAGCGCATCGACCACCTCGCGCTCGACCCGGTTGGCGAGATGGCGGGAATCCGCGACATCGACGAAGCCGCGCCAGCGGTCGGAGATTTCCTTGTCCTTGGCCAGCGTGTTGGTGACCAGGGCAAACGTCCGCTCGTTGGCCTTGAAGGTCTTGGCGAGTGCCTGCGCCGCCGCCTTGCGCTTGTCCGGCGCGCGATCCTGCAGCAGCGTCAGCGTCGGCTCGATTTCCAACTCCTTAGGCCCGACCTTGAAGCGCAGGGATGAGATGGTCTGGTCGAACATCCGGTTCCAGGCGGCGTAGCCGCTGACGGATTTTTCGTGAAACAGCTGCTCGACGCGGTCCTCGAGCTGATAAGGCTTGTCCTTGCGGCTGTCCTCGATCCAGGGGCGGTAGTGCGCGAGCTCCGGCGCCTGCATCGCGCGCTCGATCACCCCGTCTTCGATGCGATTGAGCTCGAGCGGGAAGAACAACAGATGCAGCGAGGCCGCGGTGATGCGCTCGGACACGTCGCCGTAGAATTTGGTGATTGCCGGATCGACGCTGTCACCGGCGTGGATCAGCCCGGCATAGGAGCCGAGCCGTCCCGCCAGATCGTCGATCTCCTCATAGCGCCTGATGGCGCCGGCAAGCCAGACGCCGCCGCCATCCCTGGCGGTCTCCTCGGCGAGCTTGCCCTTGTAGTCGTTCTCGAAGCCGACACATTCCGCATCCATCCGGTCGAGATCGCCGGCCACCTCCGGCGCATCGATCGCCGGGTAGAGATCGGTCAGATTCCATTCCGGCAGCTTGCCGGCCTTGGATTTGGCCGCGACCGACTTCTTGGCGACGGGTTTGCGTTGCAATGACGAGGAGCGCGAGGCCATGTGAGCAGAACCTTATGCGTTTCAAACTGAACGTTGCGACGGCGGAACGATGGCGCGGCGCGCAACCCTTAAGAGCTCGTTAATCGGCATCGGCGAGAGTGCCCCGATTCGAGACAGATAGTTGTACAGTGCGGGGAATGCCATGGCTGCCACGATTTTGATCGCCGACGACGACGCTGTCCAGCGCCGCCTGGTCGAGAACATGGTGCAGCGCTGCGGCTATGACGTCCTCGTCGTCGACAGCGGCGATGCCGCGATGGCGGCACTCACCGCGCCGGATGGACCGGCCGTCGATGCCGTCGTGCTCGATCTGGTGATGCCCGGCCTCGACGGAATGGGCGTGCTGGAAAAGATCCGCGAAGCCAGCCTCAATATCCCGGTGATCGTGCAGACCGCCCATGGCGGCATCGACAACGTGGTCTCGGCGATGCGCGCCGGCGCCCACGATTTCGTCGTCAAGCCGGTCGGCATCGAACGGCTGCAGGTGTCGTTGCGCAACGCGCTCAACGCCAGTGCGCTGAAGGGCGAATTGCAGCGCATCAAGCACAGCCGCGAGGGCAAATTGACCTTCGCCGACATCATCACGCGCAGCGCCGCGATGGACGGCGTGCTGCGGATGGCGCGCAAGGCCGCGGGTTCGACCATTCCGGTGCTGATCGAAGGCGAATCCGGCGTCGGCAAGGAAATGGTGGCGCGCGCCGTTCACGGCAGCGGCGAGCGCAGCGCCAAGCCTTTCGTCGCGGTGAATTGCGGTGCCATTCCAGACAATCTCGTCGAGTCGATCCTGTTCGGCCATGAGAAGGGCGCGTTCACCGGCGCCACCGAACGGCACCAGGGCAAGTTCGTCGAGGCTTCCGGCGGCACGCTGTTTCTCGACGAGATCGGCGAACTGCCGCTGGGCGCCCAGGTCAAGCTGCTGCGCGCGCTGCAGGAAGGTGCGGTGGAGGCGGTCGGCGGACGCAAGCCGGTCAAGGTCGACGTCCGCATCATCTCGGCGACCAACCGCAAGCTGCTCGAGCGGGTCAAGGGCGGCCAGTTTCGCGAGGACCTGTTCTACCGGCTGCATGTGCTGCCACTGACGATCCCGCCGCTGCGGATGCGCCGCGAGGACATCCCGCATCTGCTGCGGCATTTCCTGGCCAGGTTCTGCGCCGAGGAGAACCGCCAGATCACCGCCATCAGCGGCGAGGCGATGGCGCGGCTGACGCAGCTGGAGTGGCCGGGCAACATCCGGCAGCTGGAGAACGCGGTGTATCGCGCGGTGGTGATGAGCGAGGGCGAGCAGCTTGGCATTGCCGATTTTCCACAGGCTGTGCACAGCCCGGCGGTCGCCGAGCAATCAGCCGAGCCGCTGGTGATGGACTCGGCGGCGACGGCGCCGGAGATGATGGCCGGTAACGAAATACCTATCGTCCCGCTGGCCGGACCGGGCAGCCTGGCGATGCTGACGGCGGGCGGCGAGATGCGGCCGCTCGAGGAGATGGAAGCGGAAATCATCCGCTTTGCGATCACCCATTACCGCGGCCAGATGTCGGAGGTGGCGCGGCGCCTGAAGATCGGACGCTCGACGCTCTACCGCAAGATCGATGAGGCGAACGATCCGGCGGCGCGGACAGCGGAGGATGCACGCTGAGATCGGCACGCGCGCGCACGAGCGCGGCAGGGAACTATTTGAACCGTTGCGGCGTGGTGACACACATAAGGAAAGTGCGGCGGCAAACGGCGCAATCCGTTGCAAATGGAGTGCCTTGCAGTCAGTTTGTCGTGATGCGCCATGTCCGGCGCTGGTCGCCTCACCCGGGCGTGTGTATCGTTCGAGTGTTATGAATCGTGGCGTGCGGGCGTGTCAGCGCAAAGCGCTTTTGCGAAAAACCGTAGCGTGAAAATTCAGGAACTGTTCCATGCCGGGACAGCTTCACCCAAGGGGTGTGAGAATGCGAGACTCTTCGAATGGCCGGTCCGGATTTGACCGTGTGCTGATGGCCGTTGCCGCGACCTTCATCACGGTCTCAGCCGGCGTGGCGCCGCAAACGGTGCTGGCGCAATCGGCGCCGGCATCCAGCGCCGCCGACCTCGCCATCGATTCCGCGATCCCGCGCCCCGAACCCGCCAACGTGCCGCCGCCGACCGCCAGCGATTTCAAGCTCGACACCACCGCATCGGTCCCCGATCCCGCCAAGGTCAGCGAGAAGGCCGTCGACAGCAAGACAGTCGACACACCGGCCGCCAAGGACACCGCGACCACCACACCGCCGGTCGCCGCTCCGGCCACCGCCGTGACCACCGCCCCCGCCGCCGAGCCGGCCAAGGAACCCGTCAAAGCCGCAAGCAGCGTGGCGCCGGCGGACCAGCCGGTCGCCGACAAATTGCGCGAGGCGATGGCCGCGAAATCCGCAAAGTATTTCGATCGCAAGGGCGAGCGCGCCGCGGTGGAAAAATTCTACGGCACGCGCGACTACGCACCGCTGTTCACCCAGGCCGGTTCGGTGACGCCGCTGGCCAAGAGCGTGATGGCGCGGCTGAAGGACGCCGCCTCGGACGGCCTCAACGCCGCCGATTACCCGGTGCCGGATTTCGCCGCCGCGACCACGCCGGACGCGCAGGCCGAAGCCGAGTTGAAACTCGCCGCCAGCATGCTGGACTATGCCCGCCAGGCGCAGAGCGGCCGCATGCACTGGTCGCAGGTCTCCGGCGACATCCAGTATCCGGAACACCCGGTCGATCCGATGGACGTGCTGGTCAACGTCACCACGGCCAAGGACGCCTCGGCGGCGCTGGAAGGCTACAACCCGCCGCACAAGGGCTTTCTTGATCTGAAGAAGAAGCTCGCCGAACTGCGCGGCCAGGGCGAAGGCCCGGTGACGGCGATTGCCGACGGCCCGGCGCTGAAGTTCACCAAGCCGACCAAGAAGAGCCCGGCCCAGGCGGTGATGGAAGACCCGCGGGTGCCGCAGCTGCGCGCAAAGCTCGGCGTCAGCGAAAACCCCGACGACACCCATTACGACGCCAAGGTGGCCGAGGCGGTGCGCCGCTTCCAGGAAACCTCGGACATCAAGCCGACCGGCGTGCTCGACGAGCGCACCGTCGCCGCACTGAACGGCCCGAAGAAGGACCGCCAGATCGACATCCTGCTGGTCAACATGGAGCGCTGGCGCTGGCTGCCGCGCCAGCTCGGCGCGCCGCAGATCGGCAACGCCTACGTCATCCTCAACATCCCCGACTATACGCTGAAGGTGATGCAGAACGGCGCCCAGGTCTGGACCACCCGCGTGGTGACCGGCAAGCCGGGCACCCACGCCACGCCGCTTCTGACCGAGACGATGAAGTACATCACGGTCAACCCGACCTGGAACGTGCCGCCCTCGATCATCTACAACGAATACCTGCCCGCTTTGCAGCAGGATCCCACGGTGCTGCAGCGCATGGGACTCAAGATGGAGCGCAACCGCGACGGCAGCATCCACATTTCGCAGCCGCCCGGCGAAGCCAACGCGCTCGGCCGCATCCGCTTCAACTTCCCGAACAAGTTCCTGGTCTATCAGCACGACACCCCGGACAAGCATCTGTTCGCCAAGGAGGAGCGCGCCTTCAGCCACGGCTGCATGCGGGTGCAGAACCCGGATCAGTACGCCTCCACGCTGCTCAACATCACCATGCCGAACGAGCACTACACGCCGGAGAAGATCCGCAGCATGTATGGCCGCTCTGAAATCGACTTGAAATTCCCGACCCCGATCCCGGTCAACATCACCTACCAGACCGCGTTCGTCGACGACGCCGGCAAGCTGCAGATCCGCAAGGACATCTACGGCCGCGACGCGCAGATGCTCAGCATCCTGCGCAACATGAAGGGCCGCGACCTCGAGAACGTCGTCGCCCATTCACAGCCGAGCTACGCCCGGCCGAAGGGCGACATCCCGCAGGGCGTCGCGTTCAACGACAGTTTTGGCGGTGGCTCCGGCGGGCCGTCGTTCTTCCAGCGGCTGTTCGGCGCGCCGACCCCGCCGCCGCCGCCGCAGGCGCAGGATCGCCGCCGGCGGGTGTTTACGCGCTGAGCGGGTCCGCGTTTCGCGGCTTCCCCTCACCCGCCCTCGCTGCGCGAGGGCACCCTCTCCCACAAGGGGAGAGGGAAGAAAGCAGTTCCCCCTGCAACGCGCGCCTTCCCTCTCCCCTTGTGGGAGAGGGTGGCTCGATCGCGCGAAGCGGGATCGAGACGGGTGAGGGGCGGCCTCGCATGCATGCCGCCCGTTAAACCTTGCAGCGCAATTTAATCGAATGAAAACAACGCCTCGCCGGCCAGTGGGGCGGTTTCATTAACCATCGTCCATCGGCTTTTCGGCACCGGGCACGATTTCGCCACACTCGACCGTTTAGGTTAAAACCGACATTTGGGGTGGAGGCGTAAACCTCGGTTAACCCTCCCGCATTAGCTCTATTTTTATCCTCTTTCGCCACTCGGGGTTGCGGAAGAGGCCCTCGACTGAACGTCCTCTGGGTGGGCTCATACGTGCCGGTTGGTTTCGCGCGCCATTTCAAATCGCTGACGTTTCCACGCGCCGGCCTCCAGGCCGGCTTGGCCTCGCTGGCGCTGTTGGCCGGCGCCGGATCGGTGCATGACGCCAGCGCCGTCGGCGACACCCGCACACTGTCCTTCCACCACACCCATTCCGACGAAGACCTCACCGTCACCTTCAAGCGCAACGGCCGCTACGACGAAGACGCGCTGAAGCAGATCAACCACTTCCTCCGCGACTGGCGCAGCCAGGACTCCACCACGATGGATCGGCACCTGTTCGATATCATCTGGGAAGTCTACCGCGACGTCGACGGCAAGAAGCCGATCCAGATCATCTCCGCCTACCGCTCCCCCGCCACCAATTCCATGCTGCGCCGCCGCTCCTCGGGCGTGGCGCGCTTCAGCCAGCATATGCTCGGCCACGCCATGGATTTCTTCATCCCGGACGTGCCGCTGGAGCAGATCCGCTTTGCCGGGCTTCGCCTGCAGCGCGGCGGCGTCGGCTTCTATCCGACCTCCGGGTCGCCGTTCGTCCATCTCGACACCGGCAACATCCGGATGTGGCCGCGGATGACCCACGACCAACTGGCCCGCGTGTTCCCGAACGGCCGCACCGTGCACCTGCCGACCGACGGCAAGCCGATGCCGGGCTATCAGCTCGCGCTGGCCGACATCGAGAAGCGCGGCACCGGCGACGACGCCAGCTCGGTGAGCAAGCCGAGCCTGCTCGCCTCGCTGTTCCGCAGCCGATCCAAGCCCAGCGACGACGAGGACGAGGGCCCCGCCGCCGCGATCAGCGCCAAACCCGCGCCGATCGTGATGGCCGCTGCCAAGACGTCTGACGTCAAGGCGTCCGACGTGAAGGCTTCCGATACCAAAGCTTCGGACGTGAAGGCTTCCGATACGAAGACCGCCGAAGCGGTGCCGATGCCGCGCGCCAAGCCGAGCATCGCCGCCACGTTCCAGCTGGCGTCGGCCGACATGCAGACCGTCACGCCCGCAAAACCGTCGAAGCCGGCGCCGGCCGCCAAGGCCGAGGCGAAGGCGGAAACGCCGGCTGACATCATCAATGCCCGCGGCTTCTGGGGCGACGCCGCCACGCCGCAGCAGGCCAGCCCGGCCCAGCTCGCCGCCCTCAAGGCCCGCGAGGCGCTGGCCGCCGCCGCCGATCCGCAACCGACCGCCACCGTCTCGGCCTTCCAGGCGGCGATGGCCTACGCCCCGCCGCCCTCCCCGACCGATCGCGCCCCCGTCGTCGCCGCCAGCGCGCCGATGCCGCGCGGCCTGCGGCCGGCGTCCGCCGCGCGCAATCCGGTGGTCGCGACCGAGATCAACACGGTGATCGCCAAGGCCCAGCAGGGCCTGGTCGCCAACGCGACCCGGCTGTCCGCCGCGGCGACCACGCGCAACGGCGATATCTGGATGCGCGCCATGATCGTGGCGCCGAGCGCCACCACGGCGATGCTGCCCACGGTGTTCGGCGAGCCCGACATGACGGTGATGCGGAGCTATTTCGTCAAGCCGCGCGCGGTGGTGGCGATGAGCTTTTCGGAAGATCCGCAGCTCGGCCTGTCCTGCGACCGCTTCAGCGGATCGGCGGTGGCCAGCCTGCCGACCATGTCGTTCGTGATGCGAACCGCCTCGCTGCGCTGAGGCGCGTTTTTCCTTTTCCAAAGAGCCCAATTATCGTCATGGCCGGGCTTGTCCCGGCCATCTACGCCTTCGTTGCTGAGGTGCCGTAAAGACGTGGATGCCCGGGACGTACGCGAAGACGCGCTTCGCGCTTTAGCCCGGGCATGACGAACGTTAATTCAATGCAAGACGGCAGCTGCGCTCACAGCATCCCCAGCGCCTGCATATACGTCTCCAGAATCGTCTCCTGCTCGGCGCGCTCGTTGGCGTCCTGCTTGCGCATGCGGATGATGGTGCGCAGCGCCTTGACGTCGTAGCCGTTGCCCTTGGCTTCGGCGTAGACGTCGCGGATGTCGTCGGAGATGGTCTTCTTCTCTTCTTCCAGCCGCTCGATGCGCTCGATGATGGCCTTGAGCTGGTCCTTGGCGAACTTGGTTGCGGGTTCGTCGTCCTTGAGGGCAGCAGCAGAGGTGGCCATCGGATACTCCTGGATCAAACTGATGGGTGAGGATTGGGAGCGGGACGCTTGCCGCGGGCCGCATCTGGATTTGACACTCAAGAGTGCGGGGTCTCCCGTCAAGGCGGCATCAGGTTCATCCACAGCGACCCACAGGGGGAAATGGCAGGGGGAGGAATTGTGATGGCGTGTCACCGCGAAGAGGCGCTTTTTTACCTCTCCCCGCGCGCGGGGAGAGGTCGGGGTCCGCGCGTGAAACGCGTGGACTCCGGGTGAGGGGGCGCCAAACAAGCAACGCGGAGGGCGTGATTCAATGCGACCGGGGTTTTCATCAACTGGCTCCGCCCTTGCGGAGACGCCCCCTCACCCGGCGCTGCGCGCCGACCTCTCCCCGCAAGCGGGGCGAGGTTAAAAAGCCCGGGTGATTCGCTCAGTGCCCGGGATGGCTCTTCTTCATCGCGGCGAGCTGCTCGGGGCTGGCGGAACCCTGGTGCCGGGCTTTCCAGTCCTCGTAGGGCATGCCGTAGACCGCTTCGCGGCTTTCGTCCTTGGTCATCGCCACGCCCTTGGCGTCGGCGGCGTCCTTGAGCCAGTTCGACAGGCAATTGCGGCAGAAGCCGGCCAGATTCATCAGATCGATGTTCTGCACGTCGGTGCGCGCGCGCAGATGCTCCACCAACCGGCGGAAGGCGGCGGCTTCCAGTTCCGTTCTGGTTTTGTCGTCAGTGGTCATGAATTGGCTCGCTGTCTTCGGGCTCGCGGTCGTCAGGATATTGAGCTAAATGGGGGTTGTCACAGAATTTGCCAACTCGCGGTGCAAACCGGGTTCCGCCGGCTGCATGCGGTCCACACCCCCGGTGGGTCACGCGAAATCATCAATCCATTGATAGTGCCTGACTGCATGATCACAGAAGATTCCCAGCATTTGCTGCCATTGATTCGTCCCCCCTTTGCCACCGGCCTGCTGGCGGTGCTGACGCTGCTGGTGATCGGCCTGTGGGCTGGGCCCGCGGCAGCGGATTTCCGGCTGTGCAACAACACCTCGAGCCGGGTCGGCATTGCGCTCGGCTACAAGGACGCCGAAGGCTGGACCACCGAGGGCTGGTGGAACGTGTCGTCGAAAACCTGCGAGACGCTGCTGCGCGGCACGCTGGTGGCGCGGTTCTATTACATCTACGCCATCGACTACGACCGCGGCGGCGAATGGTCGGGACAGGCTTTCATGTGCTCGCGCGACAAGGAATTCACCATCCGGGGCACCGAGAACTGCCTGGCGCGCGGTTTCGACCGCACCGGCTTCTTCGAGGTCGACACCGGCGAGCAGCGCGCCTGGACCGTGCAGCTGACCGAGGCCAACGAGCAGCCGTCGCAGCGCCTGCCGGGGATGCCCAACGCGCCGAGCACCCTGCCCGGCCAGGGCGGCGTGCCGGGCATCTCGCCGCCGGGCACGACGCCGACCTCGCCGGGCCTGCCGCCGGCAACCGCTCCGGCGCCCGGGCGCAAACAATGAGACGCCTCCGCCGCATCAAGATCCTCGCCACCCTCGGCCCGGTCTCCTCCGACCAGGCCATGATCCGAAAACTGTTCGAGGCCGGCGCCGACGTCTTCCGCATCAACATGAGCCACACGCCGCATGACAAGATGCGGGAGCTGGTCGCCACCATCCGCAATGTCGA
>Ga0209758_1001436_pt1 | contig 28156 bp, 30 predicted proteins | sample AraplaMF_Col_mMF_FD_184258 | JGI IMG/M metagenome (GOLD analysis project Ga0209758, IMG submission 184258) | Arabidopsis root microbial communities from the University of North Carolina, USA - plate scrape MF_Col_mMF (SPAdes) (version 2) | ecosystem: Host-associated > Plants > Roots > Endosphere...
AAGATGTATGCGTTCTGGTCCTCGGTGATGCTGACCAGCGGCCGCTACAAGGGCAATCCGGTGGTCAAGCACATGGCCACTCCAGGCATGACGCCGGAGCTGTTCACGCACTGGCTCGCGCTGTTCGACACGGTTTGTCGCGACTTGTTCGACGACGCCTTGGCGCACGCGTTCCGGCTCAAGGCCGGACGCATCGCGGAGAGCCTGAAGCTGGCGCTGTTCTACCGGCCGGATCGGCCCTGGCCGCCGGAGGGCGCCTCATGACCTTTGTCGTCACCGACAACTGCATCAAGTGCAAATACATGGACTGCGTGGAAGTCTGTCCGGTCGACTGCTTCTACGAGGGTGAGAACATGCTGGTGATCCACCCGGAGGAATGCATCGACTGCGGCGTCTGCGAGCCTGAATGCCCGGCGGAGGCGATCTTTCCCGACTCCGAGCCTGGGCTCGAGCGCTGGCTCAAGCTGAATGCGGAATACGCCGCCGTATGGCCGAACATCGCCGTCAAGCGCGATGCGCCGGCCGACGCCAAACTGTTCGACGGTGTCGCCGGCAAGCTCGAGCAGTACTTTTCGCCCGCGCCGGGCCAGGGCGACTGAAATCGTCCACGTCCGGACCAGGCTTCGCGGCATCAAGTCCGCGAAGCTCCGCCGTCAAACGGTCGGTCTACCAATATGCCCGCCACTGATGGCGATGCCAGTGGTGGCGGCGCCAGTGGTGATGCCACGGACGGTAGCGGCAGATCTTGCGCGGTCCGTAATAGGTCCACACGACGCGGCAGAAGCGGCGCGGTCCGTAATAATAGGCCGGCGCATAACCATAATAGCGCGGGCGGAAATGATGGTGGTGCCGGAAATAGGCGCGCGACGGCGCATAGTAACGGCGCGCCGCAAAATGATGCCGTGCCATCACGGGTGCGGCGAAGCGCGCGCCGCCGCCGCGATAGAAACCGCCGCCGCCATGAAAGGCGCGCACCGCCCCGCCATGAAACGCCGCGCCGCCGCCGCGAAATCCACCGCCGTGAAAGGCGGCGCCACCGCCGCGGAAGCCGCCGCCGCCGTGGAAACCTCCGCCGCCGTGATGGCCGCCACCGCCGCCATGACCGCCGCCGCCGTGGCCACCGCGGACCTCGATCAGCGAGTCAGATGCGTATTTTGCCATCGGCGAAGCGGCGATCGGTGAAAGCGCCTCCGCGCGCTGTGTCGCCGACATCATCACCGCCGCGGCGGCGACGACGCCGAACGCCTGCGCGAACCGCTTGAAGCCCAAAACCTTCATCATGACGAAACTCTCCCTCTGAAAGTGTGCAGCACGCGACCCTGGCGGTGAGGCCTCCGCATATGCTGTTCGGCTGGATATTTTTTCGGTCGTCTCCGCAACCGCGGGCGCAAGACTAGGGAGCCCGATCTGAACGCGCCATGAATGCGCTCGCCGCGGAAAATGAATTCCAACGCGCTCGGCGCAATGCGCGGACAAAAAAGGCCCGCATCCGCGGGCCTTCGCTCATGTGGTCTTGATGCCGGATGATGCGGCGCCTTCAATCGGCGGGATTACCAGCGGCGCCAGTGGCGGCGATGCCAATGATGACGGCGCCAGTGATGACGGCGCCAGCCCCAGTGCCGATGCCAGCGCACCTCGGTGGTGAGCTTGCCCTCGTTCTGCAGCGCCGCCGCAATTCCGGGGCTGCCCAGCGGTGCGGCATTGGCGCGCTCGGCCGGCGCGGCGATCACGAGCAGTCCCGCCACGGCGACAAGGCCCAGAACACTTTTCACGATCATTCATTCCTCCTTGGCTGCAGGATATCGAAAGACGATCCTGCCGGCGTAAGCAACGAACTGAAACAAATCTTCCCGCCGTGCAGTTCGGCGAGGTTAGGCGGCACGACGTGAATGCAGAATGAATGTCTGCGCCGCAAAGATGAATGCGGGGAACGTGCAGTGGGTCCGATGCAGGGGAGCATCTGAAACCCGCGCGATCCTCCTCCGTAGCTTGCACGAGGCGCTGCGACGGAGGTCATCATGTTCGATCAGGCGCGTTGCAAATCATGTCTGGCGTTCGCGGCGACATCGCTCGCGCTTGCGGTGCTGACGGCAGGTCACACCATGGCGTCGCAAGGGCCGGGCGGCGGTCCCGGCACCGCCGGCGCGATCACGCAAACCATGATGGCGATCGTGGTCTACGGTGGCTCGGCGGGAATCGCCGCCGTCGCGCTGATCGGCGCGCTGCGCCAGCGCTGAACGCTTCGGATCGCGCCCGCTGCTAGCCGGGACGCCAGAAGCAGTTCATGCGCGGGACGATCACCGTGCCGCTGGGGCGATGCTCCTGGACGTAGGTGGCCGTACAGTCGCGCACCGCGTTCGGTCCCGGAAAGTAGCTGGGATAAACCCCGCGGTCATCGTTGCGATAGATGCGCACCCGTGGCCGCGCCGGCCGGGATTGCGCCGAGACTTCGGAAGCAACCGGCTGTGACGGCCGCGCGGCGCGGTCAGCGGTTTCGGCCTGCGCCGCCATGCGCGGGGCGAGAAACGCCGCCGCCAGCACAAATCCCGTCGCTGCCATGGTCTTTCGCATCGTCAACTCCAACCCTGAGCCCGGCCGCAAAGTCTCCGATTGCGGCGTGCGCGTCAACCGCGTCGGGGCTGATCCGCCTTTTGCCCAATCCGCCGCGATTGTCTAAATAGGCCCCCATGTGGTCATCAAAACTGCCGCCCACCCTCGCCGAGATGGAAACCATGGCGCACGAGATGCTCGGGCGCCTGCCCGAGGGCTTTCGCAAGCTGTGCGAGGGCGTGATCATCCGCGTCGACGATTTTCCCACCGACGAGGTGCTGGACGAGATGCAGGCGGAGAGCGAATTCGACCTGCTCGGCCTGTTCCAGGGGGTCGGCCTGCCGTTCCACAGCAATCAGGACGTGGCGCGGCTGCCGAACATGATCTGGCTGTACCGCCGGCCGATCCTCGATTACTGGGCCGAACACGAGGAGACCCTGGGCCATATCGTCCGCCACGTCCTGGTCCACGAGATCGGCCACCATTTCGGGCTGTCGGACGCCGATATGGAGGAAATCGAGGCCGGCGCGGATTAGAGCGTTTTCGAGCGAAGTGGACCCCGGTTCGCGTCAAGAAAACGCGTCAAAACGACAATCTGGAGCCTCGGTTCTGATCTAATCAGAACCGAGGCTCCAGCCCTGCGCAAATGGCTCTTGGACCGCGGCCGGGAGCGGGTTAAAATCGGCTGTCAATCTGGAGCCCTGCCATGGACAAGTTTACCAAGCTGGATGGTGTCGCCGCGCCGCTGAAGATCATCAATGTCGACACCGACATGATCATCCCGAAGCAGTACCTCAAGACCATCAAGCGCACCGGCCTTGGCAAGGGGCTGTTCTCGGAACAGCGCTACAAGGATGACGGCAGCGAGAATCCGGATTTCGTCCTCAACAAGCCGGCCTATCGTAGCGCCAAGATCCTGGTCGCCGGCGACAATTTCGGCTGCGGCTCCAGCCGCGAGCATGCGCCCTGGGCGCTGCTCGATTTCGGCATCCGCTGCGTGATCTCGACCTCGTTCGGCGACATTTTCTACAACAACTGCTTCAAGAACGGCATCCTGCCGATCCGCGTCTCGCAGTCCGATCTCGATAAGCTGTTCGATGACGCCGAGCGCGGCGCCAACGCCACGCTGAGCATCGACCTCGCGGCCCAGGAAATTCGCGGGCCCGACGGCGGCACCGTCAAATTCGAGATCGATCCGTTCCGCAAGCACTGCCTGATCAACGGCCTCGATGACATCGGCCTGACCATGGAAAAGAAGGCCTCGATCGACAGCTACGAGGCAAAGGCCAAGACCGAACGCGCCTGGGCCTGAGCGTCATCCTGCACGCCTTCTTGGCGTTTTCGAGCGAAGTGGATCCCGGTTCGCGTGAAGAAAACGCGTCAAAACATGGATCCAGGTGACGCACGCATGCGGCCCGACGTCGTCACCTTCTGGCACGGACCGCTCGATCCGCTGCGGCGGCTGTGCCTGGCCTCGCAGGTCAAAGCCGGCCACCGCGTCACCGTCTACAGCTTCGATCCTCTTCCGGGCCTGCCCGACGGCGTCGGCAATGCCGAGGCCGAGGCGATCCTGCCGCATGAATTCGCCGAAAAGCTGCGGCCGACCGGTCCGGACGGCGTCTGGCGCGACTGGACCACGCTGCAGTTCAGCGACTTTTTTCGCATGAAGCTGATGGCGCGGCAGGCCGGCCTGTGGCTCGACGCCGACGTGCTGCTGCACAAACCGGTCGAGATCGATCGCCACAAGCCGTATTTCGCCTGGGAACGGCCGCGCCAGCTTGGCAACTCCGTGCTGTATCTGCCGCCAACCCACTCGATCGTCGCCGCGTTCGAAGACCTGATGAAGCAGGAAGAGCTGACGCCCGACTGGCTGTCGCTGCGGCATCGCCTGACCTTCATTCTGCGCCGGATCCGCGGCGGCTCCAGCCGCCTCTCCGATATCCGTGTCGCGATCTACGGCCCGGCCTCGCTGACCGCGCTGGCGCGGCGCGATGGGCAGTTGCAGCATGCGCTGCCGAAGAAATCGTTCTATGCGATCCACGCCGAACCGAAACGCTTCTTCGAGCCTTCGGACTTTTCGGCGCTGATCGATGATCCCGAGATTCTCGGCTTTCACATCTCCCCCAAAGGCCGCGGCGGCGAGCGGCCGGTGCCGGGCAGTCTGTATGGCTGGGCCAGCGAGCGCATGGGGACGGGGGCATAGCCTCCCGGTCCGTCACTCGCCGTGTCGGGTCGGGAATTGCGCTCTGATTGATCCAGCGCAACGATCCTCGCTGCTGCCAGTGCGAGCATGCTGAACGGACCTGCACGGCTGGAGATGTCTCATGACCGCTGACAACCTGACTTATCCCACCGTCGAACGGCTGATCGATGCGTTCGGCGATTGGTTGAAGTACCGGCGCGAGCTTGGCGAAGTGCATCAGCTGGAGGGCTCGGAGTTCGATCGTATTGCGCAGGACTTGCGCATATCTGCCGGCGAGTTGAACGAACTGGTCCATCAAGGGCCGCGTCGGACGGATGAACTTCCGCAGCTGCTCGAGGCACTCGGGATCGATCACGCCGATCTCGCACGGATCCAGCCCGCGGTTTGGCGCGACATGGAGCGCGTCTGTGCCCTGTGCCAGGACAAGCGCCGATGTGACCGCGATCTCGCCGCCGGCACTGTCGCCCGGCATTATAAGGACTACTGCCTGAACGCGCCGACCATCGACGTCATTGCCAACCCGGTCAATCAGGCGCCCCGGATCTGATTCGTCAGACCGAAGGGCGCTGGTTCCCGGCTATGGCTGCGCCATCGCCGCAATCGCCTCTGCCATCGCAATCGTGCGCTTCGCCATGTCGGCGTGCAGCCGCTCCACCATCCTGCCGTCCATCTGGATCGCGCCGCGCCCGGCATTTTCCGGCTGCTCGAACGCCGCGATGATGCGCCGCGCCTGCGCGACTTCCTCCGCCGGCGGGGTAAAGATGGCATTGCAGGCGTCGATCTGGCTCGGATGGATCAGCGTCTTGCCGTCGAAGCCGAGATCGCGGCCCTGTTCGCATTCCTCGGCAAAGCCCGCTTCGTTCCTGAAATCGCTGTAGGGCCCGTCGAGGATCTCCAGCCCGTGCAGGCGGGTGGCGAGGATGCAGTGGGTGATCATCGGCAGCATCGCGGCCCGGCCCGGCGCCATCCGGATCCTGGTTTCCCGCGAAATGTCGTTGGGTCCGAACACGAAGCCGGCCAGCCGGATTTCGGAATCGCGCGATGCGGCGGCGAGTTCCTCGGCGTGCAGCACCGCGCGGGCGGTTTCGATCATCGCCCAGACCCGGATCGACATGTGGGCGCCGATGTCGCTGAGCCGGTCGGCCACCGCCGACAGGTCTGCGACGCTGGAAACCTTCGGCACCAGGATGCCGTCGGGCCTGGCCTTGCCGGCCATGGTGACGTCGTCGATCCAATAAGGCGAATCCAGCGCGTTGATGCGGATCAGCAGTTCGCGCTTGCCGAAACCGCCGGCGGCGATCGCCTGCGCGATGCCGTCGCGCGCCGCCGCCTTGGCATCCGGCGCGACCGAATCCTCCAGGTCCAGGATGATGCCGTCGGCCGGCAGGGTCCGCGCCTTCTCCAGCGCCCGCGGATTCGATCCGGGCATGAACAACAGACTGCGGCGCGGACGGGTCATGATGTCGTTCCTGATGGAGTTTTGCGGTTCCGCGATAACATTTCAGCCCGCTGTTCGAAAGGCTTGTTCCCGGCCGTCAGCTATGGTTTAGCCACTGCCATGCCGTCTTTTCCGCACCACCTGATCTCGGGCTACCAGACCTTCACCTCGCAGCGGCTGCCTGCGGAACAGTCACGCTATCGCGAACTGTCCGAGCGCGGCCAGTCGCCGGCGGTGATGGTGATCGGCTGCTGCGATTCCCGCGTCTCGCCGGAAGTGATCTTCGACGCCGGCCCTGGCGAGTTGTTCGTGGTGCGCAACGTCGCCAACCTGGTTCCGGTCTATCAGCCGGACGGCGGCGCGCACGGCGTCTCGGCGGCGCTGGAATATGCCATCACGGTTCTGCGGATCCGGCACGTCGTGGTGCTCGGCCATGCCCAATGCGGCGGCATCCGCGCCTTCATCGACAATATCGAGCCGCTGTCGCCCGGCGACTTCATCGGCCGCTGGATGTCGATGTTCGTCAAGCCGGGCGAGGTGGTCGAGCAGCGCGAACGCGAGTCGATGGCGGATTTCACGGTCCGGATCGAAAAGGCCGCGGTGTTCCGCAGCCTGGAAAACCTGATGACGTTCCCGTTCGTGCGCGAGCGCGTCGAGCGCGGCGAGATGGAGCTGCACGGCGCCTATTTCGGCGTCGCCGAAGGCTCGCTGTTCGTGCTCGATCAGGAAGCGAAGGAATTCAACCGGGTGCAGGCTGGCGAGTAGCGAATAGTGTTCTTCTCTATTCGCTACTCCCTGCTCGCCATTCGCTTTTTTCTTACGCCGCCTTTTTCTTGGCGCTGATCAGCTTGCGGTTGATCAGGCATTCGGCGATCTGCACGGCGTTGAGCGCCGCGCCCTTGCGCAAATTGTCGGACACGCACCACAGCACGAGGCCATTCTCCACCGTCGCATCCTCGCGGATCCGGCTGATGTAGGTGGCGTCCTCGCCGGCGGCTTCGTACGGCGTGACGTAGCCGCCCGGCTCGTGCTTGTCGATGACGAGGCATCCCGGCGCGTTGCGCAGGATGTCGCGCGCTTCATCGACCGAGATCGGGTTCTCGAACTCGATGTTGACCGCCTCGGAATGGCCGACGAACACCGGCACCCGCACGCAGGTCGCGGTCAGCTTGATTTTGGGATCAAGAATCTTCTTGGTCTCCATCATCATCTTCCACTCTTCCTTGGTGTAGCCGTCCTCCATGAACACGTCGATCTGCGGGATGACGTTGAAGGCGATACGCTTCGGAAATTTCTTCGATTCGATCTCGTTGACGGTGAACACCGCCTTGGTCTGCGAGAACAGCTCGTCCATGGCGTCCTTGCCGGCGCCCGACACCGACTGGTAGGTCGAGACGACGACGCGCTTGATGGTCGCCTTGTCGTGCAGCGGCTTCAGCGCCACCACGAGCTGCGCGGTCGAGCAGTTCGGGTTGGCGATGATGTTCTTCTTGGAAAAGCCGACGACGGCGTCGGCGTTGACCTCGGGCACGATCAGCGGCACGTCCGGATCCATCCGCCAGGTCGACGAGTTGTCGATCACCACGGCACCCGCTGCGCCGATCTTCGGCGACCATTCCTTCGACACCGCGCCGCCCGCCGACATCAGGCAGATGTCGACGTCGCTGAAGTCATAGTTCTCCAGCGCTTTGCATTTGAGGGTACGGTCGCCATAGGAGACTTCGACGCCCATGCTGCGGCGCGACGCCAGCGCGACCACCTCGTCAGCAGGGAATTTGCGTTCATCCAGAATGTTGAGCATTTCACGCCCGACATTGCCGGTCGCTCCGACCAGCGCGACTTTGTAACCCATTGTTCACTCTCCGAAGAAAAATGCTTCGCCCCCGCCAGTGGCGGAAAGGGAAGAGGCAGCGCTTTTATGCGAGAAACGCGGTCAAGACAACGTTAAGACCGCGAATCGCGCGATTTCTAGAGCGTATTGATTGGTAGTTTGATGCTTTCCGTTCTGGCCAGGCGCATTGCGCGGCATCCGATCAGAATCCATCCGGCGCTGCGGAACATGGCCGGTGAACTGAGCAGCGTTGCCGTCCGCCTCACCGCCTATGTGGGCGCTCTGGCGCTGATTGCCATCGCCGCCAACCTGCTGTGGGCCGAACTGCCGCTCACCGCGGCACTCGAACCGGTTGCCAAACCGGCCTGGAGCGTGGCTGACCGCTCGCAGCCGGCTTTTGCCCTCAGCCAGCTTGATTCTTCTGGCAAAACAGAGGTTTACGAAATCCTCCGGCATCCCGGGGGCGGTCGCAAGGACATTCTGCGCTGGGCCGCATCGCCGGCCGACAAGCCGGTCGCGGAACTCGAATTGTACCGTCCCGGCGCCGAACTGGCCCAGGCCGGTCCGCCGGCCGACGAAATCGCGGCCCGGCTCGACCCGGACGGGATGCGGCAAATCGCCGGCGAGGGCATCGTCGACAGCAAGTTCGGCCCGGTGGCGCTGTTCGGCTTTGCCGAACAGGCCGATGACGCCAAAGCGTTTTCAAGCGAAGTGGGTACCGGTTCGCGTGAAGAAAACGCGTCGAATCAAAAAAGGCGCTGTCTCGGCTTCATGAAAAACCTCGAAGCGGCCAACCTTCGAATCAGTGGCTGGTCGTGCCAGGGTGACACCCTGCCGGCGCGGCGCGTGGCGATTGCTTGTACCCTCAACCGGCTGACCCTGCTGACCGCCGGAAACGACCCGAAACTGGCCGAATTGTTCGCCCGCGCCGAACTCAAGCGCGGCAGTTGCGGCGTCGGCGGCGCCACGGCGTCCTCGCCGGACTGGGTCACCGGGACGCAAAATCCGCGGTTGCGCGGCAGCCTCTGAGGGCGCACCGATCGATCACGCACGGATCGCGATCATTTTCATCAAGACACTGGTTTTCTTGCAACATTTGCCGAGCGCGAACATTATTGTCGGGAGGTGTGGCCGGTTTGACCTTGTGGCGCCCGACCCCCGCCACTAAAAACGACGACAAATCGGCTTGCCGCACCTGGCTTCCCAAGACCTGCACTTCCATGAGGACCTGATGACCCCGACTTTTGCTGCGAAAAAACTGACCGCCAGGCTTGCGGTCTTGCTGGCGGCGGTCGCCGTGATTGCGGTCGGATTCGGCGCCACCCAGGCCGACGCCCAGACCAAGCGCAAGGTCCGCGTCTATGACCGCGACACCGCCCTCTACGGCGCGCGCGGACCCAACGTGTCGTATCAGGCCGGTCCGCGCACCCGGGTCTATATCAGCAAGCGCTCCTGGCTCGATGCCGGCACCGAGGTGCTGCCGGGCGAACGCAAGTTCACCGACTACGCGCTGCCGCCGTACTATTCGTTCGGCCGCGAAAACCTCAATCGCCCGCTGGACCGCGCGCCGCTCAACCCGCCGTGGGACCTCGGCGGCTATCCGGAGCGGATTCCGCTGTACTGAGCGCGGCAACGGATCGATGCGAAAATGCCCGGCAGAGCCGGGCATTTTGTTTTTGGCATCGCTGGTTCCGTCATTGCGAGGAGCTCTTGCGACGAAGCAATCCAGTTCCTGCTTGTGGCGCTGGATTGCTTCGCTTGCGCTCGCAATGACGGGGCTGGTGACGTCGATTCGCTTCATCGACCGTCACTGCGCCTTACCCGTGTAGCGTCTGCAATTCCTTCAAAATCGCCTCGCCCATCTGGCTGGTGCTGACCGGGGTCGTGCCCTCAGACTTGATGTCCGCGGTGCGCAGGCCCTTGGCCAGCACCGCCGCGATGGCCTGGTCGACCTTGTCGGCGAGGGCGCCCATCTCCAGCGAATAGCGCAGCATCATGCCGAACGAGGCGATCATGGCGATCGGGTTGGCGGCGCCGGTGCCGGCGATGTCAGGTGCCGAACCGTGCACCGGCTCGTACAGCGCCTTGCGCTTCTTGGTCTTGACGTCGACTTCGCCGAGCGAGGCCGACGGCAGCATGCCCAAGGATCCGGTCAGCATCGCCGCGATGTCGGACAGCATGTCGCCGAACAGGTTGTCGGTGACGATGACGTCGAACTGCTTCGGCCACTTGACCAGGTTCATGCCGCCGGAATCCGCCAATTGATGCTCGAGCTGCACGTCCTTGTATTCGCGGGCATGGACCTGCGTCACCACCTCGTTCCACAGCACGCCCGACTTCATGACGTTGCGCTTTTCCATCGAGGTCAGCTTGTTGCGGCGCTTGCGCGCCAGGTCGAAGGCGACGCGGGCAATGCGCTCGATCTCGTAGGTATCGTAGACCTGGGTATCGATGGCGCGTTTCTGGCCGTTGCCGAGATCGGTGATGGTTTTGGGCTCGCCGAAATACACCCCGCCGGTGAGCTCGCGCACGATCATGATGTCGAGGCCTTCGACCACCTCGCGCTTCAGGCTGGAGGCTTCCGCCAGCGCCGGGTAGCACACCGCCGGACGCAGGTTGGCGAACAGGCCGAGGTCCTTGCGCAGCCGCAGCAGCCCGGCCTCCGGGCGTGCGTCATAGGGAACGCTGTCCCACTTCGGACCGCCGACCGCGCCGAACAGCACGGCGTCGGCGGCGTGCGCCTTGGCCACGGTCGCGTCGGTGATGCTCTGCTGGCTGGCGTCATAGGCGGAGCCGCCGACCAGGCCTTGCTCGGTCTCGAAATGCGCGATGCCCTGCGCATTGAGCCAGTCGATCAGCCGCTTTACCTCCGCCATCACTTCGGTGCCGATGCCGTCGCCGGGAAGCAGCAGGAGCTTGTGGGTCGCCATGATTGTTACCTCGGGATCATCTCAACGCGTTATACTCAAGACGCGCGCGGCATACTCGGAACGTCAGCGCAGCCGCGCCGTAAAGGACGTGCGCGCGGAGTGCTAAAGCGCCATTGCGCGGTTGGCAAGACACCGTTGTCCACCCCGGCCTTGTGGGACGGCCCGCGACCCTGCAATTATGGGTTCCAGAGCATGATCCGGAAAAGTGGCAACCGGTTTTCCGAAAGATCATGCTCAAACAGAAAGATAGCGATAGAGCATGATTCAACTCAGTTGAGGCATGCCCTATCGCCGGAGATTCCCGTGAAAGCCCCCGACCAGCCATCCGCGCTCGCGCATCCCGCGCGGCTGATCCTCATTCTGTCGCTGGCGCCGACCATCGGTCTGGGCATCGGCCGCTTTGCCTATTCGCTGGTGCTGCCGGACATGCGCGACGCGCTGGGCTGGTCGTATTCCGCCGCGGGCTTCATGAACACCGTCAATGCCGCGGGCTACCTTGCCGGCGCCCTGGTGACCTCGAAGCTGGTCGACCGTTTCGGGCTGTCCGCGGCGGTGCGCTGGGGAACCGTGGCCAGCGTCGCGGCGCTGGCGCTCAGCGGGCTGTCGGCCAATTTCGCCGTGCTGAGTTTTGCCCGCTTGCTGATCGGTTTCAGCGCGGCGCTGGCGTTCGTGGCCGGCGGCGCGCTGGCGGCGATGATCGGGCAGTCGCGGCCGGAGCGGGCGAGCTTTCTGCTCAGCCTGTTCTATGCCGGACCGGGCCTCGGCATTCTGGCCTCGGGGCTGATCTCGCCGTTCCTGCTGCAGGGTTTTGGGCCGGGCTCGTGGTGGATCGTCTGGCTGGCGCTTGCGCTGCTCTCGGCGCTGATGGCGCTGCCGTTGCTGCTCACCGCGTTGGATGCCAAGGCCGGCATGGCCCATGCCGCACCGGCGCCGTTTCGGATCCGCCCGGCGCTGATCTACCTGATCGCCTATTTTCTGTTCGGCGCCGGATACATCGCCTACATGACCTTCATGATCGCCTATGTGCGCGATGCCGGCGGCAGTGCGGCGGCGCAGAGCGCGTTCTGGTGCCTGATCGGCTGCAGCGCCTTCGCCTCGCCGTGGGTCTGGCGCGGCGTGCTGGCGCGCGGCCGCAGCGGCACCGCCACCGCGATCATCCTCGGCGTCAACGCGACCGGCGCCATCATGCCGCTGTTCGGCCAGTCGGCGTTGCTGCTGGCCAGTTCGGCGCTGGTGTTCGGCGTCGCGTTCTTCGCCGTGGTGGCGTCCACCACCGCCTTCGTCCGCTTCAACTATCCGCCCGCCGAATGGCCGAAGGCGATCGCCGCTATGACCATCGTGTTTGGCATCGGCCAGACTCTCGGCCCGTTCGTGGTCGGCGCCATTACCGACGCGATGGGCAGCCTGTCCACCGCGCTCACCGTCTCGGCCGCGACGCTGGCCCTCGGCGCGGTGCTGGCCGCATTCCAGCGGCCGCTTGGCTCCGCCTGAGCGGCCTTGGCACGCCTGAGCGCCCTGGCACGCCTGAGCGGCCCTGGCACGCCAGAGCGGCCTTGGCACGCCGAAGCCCGCAGGGCGAAGGCGGCTATTCGATCACGCCGCAGGCGATGCGGCCGCCGGCGTCGCCGGTCGGATCGGTTTTGTAATCGTCGGGAGCGGCGTGGACGACCAACGCGGTGCCTTCCGGTTTGAACACCGAATTCGGCTTGCCTTTGTCCAGGGTGATCGCGGTGTTGACCACTTCCAGGCTCAGTTCGCCCGACGACGGCACCACGAGATTGGGCATGTCGCCGGCGTGGTGGCCGTCGGCCGCCATCATGCCGTGCTTCTTGCTCTCGGGATTGAAGTGGCCGCCCGCGGTGGTGAACGGCGGCTCGCATTTGCCGACCGCATGAACGTGAAAGGCGTGGAGGCCCGCCGGAACGCCCTTCAGCGCGATCTTGATCAGGACCCCGTCGTTGACCTGGATCAGGTCGGCGCTGCCGACGCTGGCGCCATCGGCATTCTTCAGGGTGGCCTTGGCGGTTTGCGCCGATGCGGCACTGGAAACGGCGAGCAACGCGGCGGCGGCGACGGCAATTCGCATGGTCATGGAAGACTCCGGCTGACTGGGAGAGCGAATGTAGCGCTTATCACCGGCTCCATCCAGCGACCCGTTGTCCCATCAACTGCCGCTGAAGTCGTTGTAGCCTTGGTCTTCCCAATAGCCGCCCTTGTAGTCGTTGGTGACTTCCATCGAGATCACGTATTTGGGATTCTTGAAGCCGAGCTTGGTCGGCACCCGGATCTTCATCGGGTAGCCATAGGCCCGCGGCAGGATCTGGTCGTCGAACTTGAAGGTCATCTGGGTCTGCGGATGCAGCGCGGTCGGCATGTCCAGCGGGCTGGTGTAGCCCTCCGCGCATCGGAACCAGACCCATTTCGCCGAGGTGTCGGCGCCGACCAGTTTCAGGAAATCGCGCAGCGGCGTGCCCGACCAGCTGCCGATCGCGCTCCAGCCCTCGACACAGATATGCCGCGTGATCTGTTTGACCTCCGGCAGCTTGTAGAGTTCGTCCAGCGTCCAGGACTTCTTGTTCTGCACCAGGCCGGAAACCTCGAGCTTGTAATCCTTGCCGTCGACCTCGGGCGCCTCGTCCTCTTCGTAATAGGCGTTGAACGGAAACGGCCGCTTGATGTCCTTTTCGGAGAACGTCGGCGCCATCGCGTTCGGATTGAAGATCGCCGCCTGCACCGCGTCGTTGAATTTCGACATCCGGGTCAGGAGTTTCTCCGCCGAAAAACTGTCCGACACGTCGCAGCCGGTCAGGAACGTCAGCGCGCCGAGGCTGGCGCCGCTGGCGATGAAGCGGCGGCGCGACAGGTCGGGCATCAGTTTGGTGGCGTCCTTGATCAGGAGCTTCTTGTCGACGCCGGGTATCAAGAGCGATCGGATGCGGCCCATGGTGTGCTCCTCGAGGTTTCCGTCAGCGGCCGATCAGCATGGCGCGCAGGCTCTTCGGCACCAGCAGCGCCAGCGCCACATGGACGATCAGGAAGGCGACGATCGCCGCCATCGCGGCGAAATGAACGTAGCGCGCGAAATCATAGCCGCCGAACAACGCCGTCAGATATTGCAGCTGCACCGGCTTCCAGATCGACAGGCCGGACAGCACGATGATGATGCCGACCAGGATGATCCCGAGATAGAGCAGCTTCTGCACGTAGTTGTAGGTGGTGAGATCGGCATGCGACAGCTGCCCAGTCAGCGCCGCCCGGGTGTCGGCGATCACGCCCGCCGGCGTGATCGGCAGCAGCTTCTTGCGGAAGCGGCCGGTCACCAGGCCCAGGGTCAGGTAGACGAGGCCGTTGACCATCAACAGCCACATCGCCGCGAAATGCCATTGCAGCGCGCCGCCGAGCCAGCCGCCCAGCGTGATCGAGCTGGCAAAGCGGAAGTTGAACAGCGGCGAGGCGTTGTAGATCTGCCAGCCGGACATGATCATCAGGATCATCGCAAAGGCGTTGGTCCAGTGCAGCACGCGGACCCAGGCCGGCTGGATCACCTTGCCGGTGGTGGCGGGTGCGGCGGGCTGTTCGCTGACCGTAATGCTCGACATGATCAGATCCCAAGAAGGAGAGCGGGCGCAAGGAGGCGATGGTAAAGGCGACTGTCCGTATCTACGGATGATGTCGGTATTCGTTACGGCATTTCATTGTACCAGCTTCACGAAGGCCGGTCATCCGATCACAAAAAAGCGAGCCGGGCAGCCCCGGCTCGCTTCGTGCGTCCGGATGGCGGACGCACGCACCCCTGAACGGGACACTCAGGGGCGCAAGGCCCTTGGATAAGGCCGTTACGACGCCGGCATCAGCACGGTGTCGACGACGTGGATCACGCCGTTGGACTGGTTGACGTTGGGAATGGTCACGGTCGCTGACCCGCCCTTGGCGTCGACGATCATCACGCTGTCGCCCGACTTCTTCACGGTCAGGGTTTCGCCCTCGACGGTCTTGAGCTTCTTGCCGTCGCTGAGATCGCTGGCTTCCAGCTTGCCGGGAACCACGTGATAGGTGAGGATCTTGGTCAGCGTCGCCTTGTTCTCGGGCTTCACCAGGGTGTCGACGGTGCCGGCCGGCAGCTTGCCGAACGCGACGTTGGTCGGCGCGAACACCGTGAACGGGCCCTTGCTTTCCAGCGTTTCGACCAGGCCGGCGGCCTTCACGGCGGCAACCAGCGTGGTGTGGTCCTTCGAGTTGACCGCATTCTGCACGATGTTCTTCGACGGGAACATGGCGGCGCCGCCGACCATCACGGTCTTCTCGCCGGACAGTTCGCTCTTCATCATCTTCTTCTCTTGCGCGCTGACCGGCGCAACCAGCGTGGCGGTCAGGGCGAGGGCGCCGAACGCGGCGGCCGACAACAGTGCAATTCGCTTGGACATGGATCGTCTCCCGATGGATTGAGGCAGTCGGCGGAGGCCGCCGACGGTGAGGCAACAACGGCGTCAGTGCAGAAGGTGTTGGTCTGCGTCGTCGTTGCCCGAGCTACGGGAGCGTTTTGCGGCAGTTTCAGCCGATATTTTTTGCCGCACCCTGAAACTAATCGCGGGGCGTTACGTGGGGTGCCAAACGAGAGCGTCATCGCCCGGCTCGACCGGGCGACCCAGTATGCCAGAGCGTCGGTAATGAATTGCGAGGCTCTGGCATACTGGGTCCCCGCTTTCGCGGGGACGACTATCTTGGCTGTCCTCAACTCGCCAGCATCGCGAAGAAACTTCTGTTATGCGTCGGGCTGATCAGGATCTCGTTGATGCACACCCGCGCCGGCATGCTGGCGACAAACGCGATGGTGCGGCCGAGATCCTCCGGCTGCAGCATCTTCGCCTGCTCCTCTTCCGTGGGCACGCGCGGCCGCAGTTTCAGGATCGGCGTCGCGACCTCGCCGGGCGACAGGCAGCAGGCGCGCAGGCCGTTGCCGCATTCTTCCATGTTGAACGTATGGGTCAGTGCCAGCAGCGCATGCTTGGTGGCGTTGTAGGCCGGGCCCGTCAATTTCGAGGGATGAACCCCCGCCCATGACGAGATGTTGATGATGATGCCGTCCTGCTGCGCCCGCATCGCCGGCAGCACCGCGTGCATGCAATACATGATGCCGTTCAGGTTGATGTCGACCACCTTGTTCCAGCCCTCGACGTCGACCTCGGCAAAGCTCCGCTTGGTCACGTTGAAGCCGGCGCTGTTGACCAGCACGTCGATGCGGCCGTGGCCGGCGACGATCTGCTGCGCGGCCTTGGCGACGTCGTCGGCGCTGGCGACGTCCAGCACGATGGCCTCGGCCTGGCCGCCCGCGGCGGCTATTTTGGCCACTACGACATCCAGCAGCTCCTTGCGGCGTCCCGACACCACCACGATGAAACCGTCCGCCGCCAGCGCCTCGGCGCCGGCCTCGCCGATGCCGCTGCCGCCGCCGGTGATCCAGGCCACGCGTTTCCCGCTATTTGTCATGCAAACCGTCTCCGTTGCGCTGTGAAGGGCGTTCTTGCTATTGAACCGGCCAAGATCACGGCCTGTGGGCCAGTTCCTCTCCTGCCGGAATGATGCATGAACACGCTTCCCAACGCCAATCTGTTTTCCCGCCTGTTCGACCGGCTCGACAGCATCTCGCGCCTGGCGATCGAGACGCCGGACGGCGCGCGCATCAGCTATGGCGATCTGATCGCGCTGGCGGGACGGATGGCCAATGTGCTGGTGAGCCGCGGCGTCAAGGTCGGTGACCGCGTTGCAGCGCAAACCGAAAAATCGGTGCCGGGCCTCGTGCTGTACCTCGCCACTGTGCGCGCCGGCGCGGTCTACCTGCCGCTCAACACCGCCTATACCCTCAACGAGCTGGAATACTTCATCACCGACGCCGAGCCGTCGCTGGTGGTCTGCGATCCCGCCAAAGCCGCGGGCATCGGCGCGATTGCCGCCAAGGTCGGCGCCAAGGTCGAGACCCTGGGTGCGGACGGCAAGGGCTCGCTCACCGAGGCCGCCGCGGCTGCGCCGACCGAGTTTTCCACCGTGTTGCGCGCCGACGACGATCTCGCCGCGATCCTCTACACCTCGGGCACCACAGGCCGTTCCAAGGGCGCGATGCTGACCCATGCCAACCTGGCGTCGAATTCGCTGACCCTGGTCGACACCTGGCGCTTCACCGACAACGACGTGCTGATCCACGCGCTGCCGATCTATCACACCCATGGATTGTTCGTGGCCAGCAACGTCACGTTGTTCGCCCGCGCCTCGATGATCTTCCTCAACAAGTTCGATCCCGAACTGATCATCAAGCTGATGGCGCGCGCCACCGTGATGATGGGCGTGCCGACCTTCTACACCCGGCTGCTGCAGAGCCCGTCGTTGAATAAAGAGTCTTGCGGCCACATGCGGCTGTTCATCTCCGGCTCGGCGCCGCTGTTGGCCGATACCCACCGCGAATGGTTCGCGCGGACCGGCCACGCCGTGCTCGAGCGCTACGGCATGACCGAGACCAACATGAACACCTCCAACCCGTATGACGGCGAGCGGGTGCCCGGTGCGGTCGGCCACGCGCTGCCCGGCGTGTCGGTGCGCGTCACCGATCCCGAGACCGGCCGGCTCATCGCGCCCGACACCATCGGCATGATCGAGGTCAAGGGTCCGAACGTGTTCAAGGGCTATTGGCGGATGCCGGAGAAGACCAAGGCGGAGTTTCGCGAGGACGGCTTCTTCATCACCGGCGACCTCGGCAAGATCGACCCCAAAGGCTACGTCCACATCCTCGGCCGCGGCAAGGATCTGGTGATCTCCGGCGGCTTCAACGTCTATCCGAAGGAAATCGAGAGCGAGATCGACGCCATGCCCGGCGTGATCGAAACCGCGGTGATCGGCGTGCCCCATGCCGATTTCGGCGAGGGCGTCACCGCGGTGGTGGTCTGCGACAAGCAAGCCAAGGTCGACGAAGCCGCCGTGCTCGGCGCGCTCGAAGGCCGGCTGGCGAAATTCAAGATGCCCAAGCGCGTGATCTTCGTCGCGGAACTGCCGCGCAACACCATGGGCAAGGTGCAGAAGAACGTGCTGCGCGACACCTATGCGGGGCTTTACGCGAAGAAGTGAGCGCGCTTTTTTCTAACCTCTCCCCGCTCTTTGCGGGGAGAGGTCGGATCGCTCTTGCGATCCGGGTGAGGGGCCAGGCACTGCGGTCAACACGAATCCGCATCTCGCGGGTCGGGCGAGTGCTTCAACAATTGTGCCTGTCGGCGTGGTCGGAGGTCCGACCCGAGAGGTCATCGGTGTGGCAGGCGCACTGCCTAGCCCCTCACCCGGCGCTCCGCGCCGACCTCTCCCCGCAAAAGAGCGGGGCGAGGTTAAAGCAAAAACTCACTCGATCACTTCATCCGCGGTCGCCAACAGCGCCGGCGGCACGCTCAGTGCCAGTGCCTTCGCCGCCTTCAGGTTGATGGCGAACTCGAACTTGTCCGGCTGCTGCACCGGCAGTTCGGCGGGATTGGCGCCCTTGAGGATGCGGTCGACATAGCCGGCGGCGCGGCGGAAGATCTCGGCGGTATCGGGTCCATAGGACATCAGCCCACCCTCGGCGACGAACGGCCGGTAGACCGAAATCGCCGGCAGGCGGTGCTGCACCGTCAGTTGCGCGATCTCCCTGATCCGCACCACGACGAACGGATCGGGCCCGACCAGCAGGCTCGATCCGGGCCGTTGCGCCAGCGTGCCGATCGCGGCGGCCATCTCCGCACTGGTGGCGGCGGGAAGCGCCACGACGTCGATGTCGCCCGGCTGGCGCGCGGCTTCGATCCGTTGCACCAGGCCCGCATAGAACGGCGACGTCGCCGGATTGAACACCAGCCCGGCGCGCTCCGTGGCGGGCGCGACGTCCTTGAGCAGGTCGGTCCATTTGCCGATCAACGCCGGATCGATGAAGGTGAAGCCGGTGAAGTTGCCGCCGGGGCGCGCCAGGCTGTCGACCTGGCGCATGCCGACCGGATCGACCGCCAGCGCGAACACCACCGGGATCGATCGCGTCAGGCCCTTGAACGCCGCCAGCACCGGCGTCGAATTGGCGAGGATGATGTCCGGCGCCAGCGCCACCAGCTCGGCGGCGTATTGCGCAATCAGTTCGCTTTTGCCCGCCGCCCAGCGATAGTCGACCCGGATGGTCTCGCCCTCCTTCCAGCCGAGATCCGCCAGTCCCCGGCGAAACGCCGCGATGCGCATCCTGCTGTCAGGGTCGCTTTCGTTTCCCGACAGCAGCACGCCGATCCTGCGCGGGCCCGCGCGCTGCGCTTTCGACGGGGAAGCCGTCGCCGCGATCGCCATCGCGCCGAGCAGCGCGATGAACGCGCGCCGCCTCACTCGATCACCTCGTCGGCCGTCACGAGCAGGTTCGGCGGAATGTCGATGCCAAGCGCTCTTGCCGTCTTGAGATTGATCACCGTCTCGAATCTGGTCGGCTGTGTCACCGGCAGGTTGGCAGGCTTCTCGCCCTTGAGGATGCGTGCGACGGAAACGCCGGCCTGCTGCCACAGCTCGGTGATGATCGTTCCGTAGCTCATCAAACCGCCGCTCTCGGCGAACTCGCGGCTGTCGTAGATTGTCAGCACCTTGTTGCGCGCGCCCAGTGCGATGAGCTGGGCGCGGCGGATGAAGAAGAACGGGTCGGTCGCCACCAGCAGCGCGCCGCCGGGCTTGAGCTTGCCGTAGGCGGTTTCGATTTCGGCATCGTTCTCGGCTTCCAGGATGTCGAGCCCCACCCCGAGCGTCCGCGCCGTCTGCCTGAGGCTTTCGGTCACCACCTTGGTGCTGGGGTGGCTCGGCTTGAGCAGCGCCGAGAGCGTGGCCGCCTGCGGTACCAGCTGTCGCAGCAGGCTGAAACGCTTGGCCGCCAGTTCCGCGGCGAGCGTGGTGATGCCGGTCGCGTTGCCGCCGGGCCGGTTGAGGCTGGTCACGAGGCCGAGTTCGACTGGCGGGTCGGCGATCAGGAAAAAGATCGGAATCGTCGAGGTGGCCGCCTTGGCCGCGACTGCTGCGGTCGTGCTGGACAGGGTCGCGATCACCGCGACCTTCTTTTGGATCAGATCGGCCGCGAGCTCCGGCAATCGCTCGTCCTTGCCCTGCGCCCAGCGATATTCGATGGCGACGTTCTGGCCCTCGGTGAAGCCCGCCCCGGCAAGGCCTTTGCGGAAACCGGCCAGGCGCTTGGCGTTCGGTTCGGGCGAACCGGAATGCAGGAAGCCGACCACCGGCATGGCCGCCTGCTGCGCCTGCGCAGCCAGCGGCCAGACGCTGGCGCCGCCGAGCAGCGCCAGAACTTCGCGTCGTTTCATGCTGAATGCTCTGCGTGCTTCCGATCTCGCTCCTGACATTGGGGCCAAACCAGCTGCAATTCAACGGCTGCCGCGTGGAACTTTCGTTCGGCGTCAGGCGCCGGTTGCCAGGCTGAGCACAAACCGGCTGCCGACGATGAAAAGGTAGCAGCCGAACGCCATTTCCAGCGTGCGCTTCGACATCGCATGCGCGGCTTTCACCCCGAGCGGGGCGACCAGCAGCCCGGTCGGCATCACCAGCAGCGCGCCGATCAGCGACACGTAACCGAGCGCGAACGGCAGCTGCAACGCGGTGACATCGGGAAAGCGCGCCGCCGCCGGCCAGCCGGCATAGACATAGCCGATCGCGCCGGGGATCGAGATCAGCACCGCCAGCGCCGAGGACGTCGCCACCGACTGATGAATGGTGCGGCCATGGAATGTCATCAGCAGATTCGAGAACAGCCCGCCGCCGATTCCCATCAGTGTCGACAACAGCCCGATGATGAAGCCGTAGATTTTCATCAGCGGCCCCTTCGGAAGGTCCTCGCCGAGCCGCCAGCTCTCCTTGCCGAACAACAGCCGCGCCGCCGCCGACCATGCCACCGCGACGAACACGATCTTGAACAGCCGCTCCGGCGCATAGCGCGCGATGATGCTGCCGAGGATGACGCCGATCAGCACCGGCACGCCCCATTGCCGGATGATCGCCATGTCCACCGCGCCGCGCTTGTGATGCGCCTGCCAGGACCGGATCGAGGTCGGGATGATGATCGCCAGTGAGGTGCCGATGCACAGCGGCATCCGCACCTCGAGCGGGACGCCTGCGATGCGGAAGCATTCGTAGAATACCGGTACCAGCACCGCGCCGCCGCCGATGCCGAACACCCCGGCCAGGAATCCGGCGAGTGCGCCGACCGCAATCAGCAGCACCGCCAGTTCGAGCAGTTCTGAACCATCAAGCCCTGCCATCGTTGCCCGCCCCGTTCCGGTGTCACGTTGTCGCGACCTCGCGTGTGAATCCAGCTTCAGCGGTGACGCCATCAGCGAGCATCGAAACTGTCAATAGACGGCAATGCAGGGCTCATCTGAAGATATGAATTGATATTCGAAAACCGCGATTTCATCGTTGCGCGGAGTGTTTCGAGTTCGTAAATAGAATTGATCTATGGCGAGCCCCAATCGGGCCGTTCGCCGCCCGTGAATCTCACCAAGGCAACCAAAAGCCGCCGATGACCGCCAGGATCGAACGCCCGCTTTCGCCGCATCTGCAGACCTACCGCTGGACGCTGACGATGGCGCTGTCCATCGTCCACCGCGCTACCGGGATCGCGCTTTATTTCGGGACGTTGCTGCTGGCCTGGTGGCTGATTGCCGCCGCCTCGGGCCCCGCGGCCTACGCCCACGTCCAGGCCTTCACCGGCAGCTTCATCGGCCGCCTGATCGCGTTCGGCTACACCTGGGCGCTGCTCCATCATCTGCTGAGCGGTGTCCGGCATCTGGTCTGGGATCTCGGCTACGGCTTCAAGCCGGCTGAGCGCGAGTGGCTGACCTGGGCAGCCCTGATCGGCGGCATTTCGCTGACCGTGCTGGTCTGGATCATCGGCTATATGATCGGGGGCGGAAAATGACGGCACCGAACGGTCCGATCAAATCGATGCGCACGCCGCTTGGGCGGGTCCGCAACCTCGGCGCCTCGCACTCCGGCACCTCGGACTTCTGGCGCCAGCGCCTCACCGCGGTGGCGATGATCCTCTTGATCATCCCGGTGATCGTGGTGGTCATGAACCTGTTCAGCCGCAACCAGGCCGGCGCCGCCCAGATCCTCGGCTCGCCGCTGGTCGCCATCATCATGCTGATGTTCATCACGGCCAGCGTCTGGCACATGAAGATCGGCATGCAGGTGGTGCTGGAAGACTACGTCCACGACGAGAAAATCAAGCTGGTCTCGATCATGGCCAACAATTTCTTCTGCGTCGCCGTGGCGCTGGCCTCGATCTACGCCATATTCAAACTATCATCTGGAGTGTAGCGCATGGCCGTCAACGGCAAGGGCGCGAACGGCAGTGGCCCCGCCACCAATGGACAGGCTTATCCGATCGAGGACCACACCTACGACGTGGTGGTGGTCGGCGCCGGCGGCGCGGGTCTGCGCGCCGTGGTCGGCTGCAGCGAAGCCGGCCTCAAGACCGCCTGCATCACGAAAGTGTTTCCGACCCGTTCGCACACCGTCGCGGCGCAGGGCGGCATCTCCGCAGCCCTCGGCAACATGCACAAGGACGACTGGCGCTGGCACATGTACGACACCGTCAAGGGGTCGGACTGGCTCGGTGACCAGGATTCCATCGAATACATGGTGCGCAACGCGCCGGACGCGGTCTACGAGCTCGAGCACTGGGGCGTGCCGTTCTCGCGCACCGAGGACGGCCGGATCTATCAGCGGCCGTTCGGCGGCATGACCATGGACTTCGGCAAGGGCCAGGCGCAGCGCACCTGCGCCGCCGCCGACCGCACCGGTCACGCCATGCTGCACACCATGTACGGCCAGGCGCTGCGCCACTCCGCCGAGTTCTACATCGAGTTCTTCGCCATCGACCTGATCATGGACGACCAGGGCACCTGCCGCGGCGTCATCGCGCTGAAGCTCGACGACGGCACGCTGCATCGCTTTCGGGCGCAGACCACCATCCTCGCCACTGGCGGCTACGGCCGCGCCTATGCCTCCTGCACCTCGGCGCACACCTGCACCGGCGACGGCGGCGCCATGGCGCTGCGCGTCGGCCTGCCGCTGCAGGACATGGAGTTCGTCCAGTTCCACCCGACCGGCATCTACGGTTCGGGCTGCCTCGTCACCGAGGGCGCGCGCGGCGAGGGCGGCTATCTCGTCAACGCCGAGGGCGAGCGCTTCATGGAGCGTTATGCGCCTTCCGCCAAGGACCTGGCGTCGCGTGACGTGGTGTCCCGCGCCATGACCATCGAAATCCGCGAAGGCCGCGGCGTCGGCAAGAAGAAGGACCACATCTTCCTGCACCTGGACCATCTCGATCCCAAGGTGCTGCACGAACGGCTGCCCGGCATCTCCGAATCGGTGCGGATCTTCGCCGGCGTCGACGTGACGCGCGAGCCGATCCCGATCGTGCCGACGGTGCACTACAACATGGGCGGCATTCCGACCAACTTCCACGCCGAGGTCGTCACCAAGAAGGACGGCGACGACAACGCGGTGGTGCCCGGCCTGATGGCTGTCGGCGAGGCCGCCTGCGTCTCGGTGCACGGCGCCAATCGTCTCGGCTCCAACTCGCTGATCGATCTCGTGGTGTTCGGCCGCGCCGCTGCATTGCGCTGCGCCGAGAAGCTGACGCCCAACGGCAAGCAGCCGGAACTGCCGGCGGATTCCGCCGAGCGCGCGCTCGGCCGCCTCGACCATTACCGTTATGCCTCCGGCGGCACGCCCACGGCCAAGCTGCGCGAAAACATGCAGCACGTGATGCAGACCAACTGCGCCGTGTTCCGCACCGGCGACGTGCTGCATGAAGGCCAGGACCTGATCCACAAGGTCCATGGCGGGATCGGCGACATCTCGGTGGCCGACCGCTCGCTGACCTGGAATTCCGACCTGATCGAGACGCTGGAGTTCGACAACCTGATCGTGCAGGCGGTGGTGACGATGGACTCGGCGGCCAACCGCACCGAGAGCCGCGGCGCCCATGCGCGGGAGGATTTCTCCGAGCGCGACGACAAGAACTGGATGAAGCACACGCTGGCCTGGCTCGACCAGGGCGGCAACAGCCGGATCGATTACCGCCCGGTGCACGACTACACCATGACCAACGACGTGCAGTACATCCCGCCGAAGGCGCGGGTGTATTGAGTTGACAGCGAAGGCTTGAACGATGGCTGAATTCGCCCTCCCGAAAAATTCCAGGATCAGTGGCGGCAAGACCTGGCCGAAGCCGGCCGGCGCCACCGAGACCCGCGAATTCAAGATCTATCGCTGGAATCCCGACGACGGCAAGAATCCCAGCGTCGATACCTATTACGTCGACACCCACGATTGCGGCCCGATGATTCTCGACGGCCTGATCTGGATCAAGAACCACATCGATCCGACCCTGACCTTCCGCCGCTCCTGCCGCGAAGGCGTCTGCGGCTCCTGCGCCATGAACATCGACGGCCAGAACACGCTGGCCTGCACCCGCACCATGGACGAGGTCGATGCCGGCGCCATCAAGATCAATCCGCTGCCGCATCAGCCCGTCATCAAGGACCTCGTCCCTGATCTGACCAATTTCTACGCGCAATACGCTTCGATCGAGCCGTGGCTCAAAACCTCGACGCCGACCCCGCAGAAGGAATGGAAGCAGAGCCACGAGGACCGCGAAAAACTCGACGGCCTCTACGAATGCATCCTGTGCGCCTGCTGCTCGACCTCGTGCCCGAGCTACTGGTGGAACAGCGAGCGCTTCCTCGGCCCCGCCGCGCTGCTGCAGGCCACCCGCTGGGTCAAGGATTCCCGCGACGAGGCCACCGGCGAGCGCCTCGACAATCTGGAAGATCCGTTCCGGCTGTACCGCTGCCACACCATCATGAATTGCGCCAAGGCCTGCCCGAAGGGATTGAATCCGTCGGAGGCGATTGCCGAACTCAAGATGAAGCTGGTCGAACGGCAGATCTAGGCATGCTGCATCGACGGCGCGCCAGGCGGTGATGGTTCAGGTTGAAGCCGCACCGCCGGTGGCGCAGAAGCGCTGCCGTCCGCAGCGTGCGACGGCGTGAAATCCTGATTCCGCGGATACTGACGTCTTCAGCGTCCCCCTCACGGAAGCGCGGGGCCTTGTGCGTCTCTGCACCGCCTTGCGCGTCCGCGCGCACGCGTTCCTGTCGCCGATGGCAGGGTTTTACCGGCGGGCGAGGCGAACACAACAAAACTCGGTAGTAGTACGGAGGCGCTTTCGTCGGCCGGCGGGCTCCGTCTTAAGGTCTGAATAAGCTTAGCTTCCTACAGTTTCGTCAAATTCGGATCATCCCCCGTCGACGAAAGTCTCTCATGCCTTCAATCAACAACGTGCGAATGTCGGTCAAGCTCACCACGGTATTCGCGGCGATCTGCGTCGTGATCGGCGTCAGCTCGGCGACCATCTACAATTCGCTCGCGGCCATTGAAGACGCCAACAAATGGACCGTCCACACCTATCAGGTTCTCGAGCAGCTCAACGAGGTCGTCAGCGGGATGGTCAATTCCGAGACGGGCGTTCGCGGCTATCTCGTGTCCGGTGATGCCGGCTTCCTGGCGCCCATGGAGGCCGGACAGAAGCAATACAGCGCCGCCGTCGCCAAAGTCGGCGCCCTGACCTCCGACAACGCCACTCAGCAGAAGCGTCTCGACCTGGTCAGGCAAAATGCCAGCGACTGGCTGACCAACGTCGCGCAGCGCGAAATAGCGCTGATGAAGGATCCCGCCACCCAGTCCAAGGCGCGCGAACTGGAAGCGGCGGGTGCCGGAAAGAAGTCGATGGATGCCCTGCGCGGCGTGGTCCAGGAGATGGACCGTGACGAGCGATCGTTGCTCTCGGTGCGCGCCGCAACCGCGGCGGCAGCTTCTTCGCGTGCGAACTACGCGATGACCATCGGCGGCGCAGTGACCCTGATACTCTCGATTCTCGGAGCGTTAGGCCTCACCTTTGCGGTTACCCGTCCGGTGCAGAAAATGACCCGTGAGATGGGGGTCCTCGCCTCCGGCGACACCTCGGTGGCGATCTCCGGCGTGGAACGCCGGGACGAGGTCGGTCAGATGGCGCAGGCGGTCCAGGTCTTCAAGACCAATATGATCGAAGTCGAGCGGATGAAGGGCGAGCAGGAGGAGACTGAACGCCGCAACGTCGCGCAGCGCAAGGCGGACATGTTCAAGCTCGCAGACCAATTCGAGGCTGCGGTTGGCGAAATCATCGAAACGGTATCCTCGGCTTCGACGGAACTGGAAGCGTCCGCCTCGACGCTGAGCTCGACGGCCGAGCGCGCCCAGCAGCTTACGACGGTCGTCGCGGCGGCCTCCGAGGAGGCGTCCACCAACGTCCAGTCGGTGGCCTCCGCTACCGAGGAGATGGCCTCCTCCGTCAATGAGATCAGCCGACAGGTGCAGGAATCGGCGAAGATGGCCAATGACGCCGTGGTTCAGGCACGCAACACCAACGACCGTGTCGGCGCTTTGTCCGAGGCGGCCGCTCGCATCGGCGACGTGATCGACTTGATCAATACCATCGCGGGGCAGACCAATCTGCTGGCCCTCAACGCGACCATCGAAGCGGCGCGCGCCGGCGAAGCCGGGCGGGGCTTTGCGGTCGTGGCGTCGGAGGTGAAGGCGCTTGCGGAACAGACGGCCAAGGCGACCGGAGAGATCGGCCTGCAGGTCAACGGCATCCAGGCCGCGACGCAGGAGTCGGTCGGGGCGATCAAGGAGATCAGCGGAACCATCGAAAAGCTGTCCGAGATCTCGGCCACCATCGCGTCCGCCGTCGAGGAGCAGGGCGCCGCGACCCAGGAAATTTCCCGCAACGTGCAGCAGGCTGCACAGGGCACAAGGCAGGTCAGTTCCAACATCACCGACGTGCAGCGCGGCGCCTCCGAGACCGGTTCGGCTTCTTCGCAGGTGCTCTCCGCGGCGCAATCCTTGTCAAGCGACAGCAATCGCCTCCGGCTCGAAGTCGGCAAGTTCCTCAACACCGTTCGTGCTGCCTAGCACCTTGCCCGTCGCTCTCGCGTGAGCGGCGGGCCCCAGCCTCAGTTGCGCTAGCCGCGTCTCAGCTCAGGAACCGAAGGGAACCTTTTGATTTCTTTGCTGTTATCAGCGCATGACAAAGCTCGGCACAGAAGCTCCCCCAATCGTCGAAGTGACCACCGAATCAGGCAAAAGCGTCGAGCCGCCGCCGCCCGAACTTTTGGAAACTGATCCGGATCTATCTCCCGAGGAAGCCGAGCAGGTCCGCAAGGATTATCTGCTGACGCGCTTCTGGATCAGCGCCCGCGGCTTCTGGGGCGCCAATGGCGAGCGGCTGGCGTGGCTGTTTTCCATCGGGCTGCTGTTGCTGATCGTCACCAATGTCGGCTTCCAGTACGGCATCAACGTCTGGAATCGCGCGATCTTCGACGCCATCGAGAAGCGCGATTCGGCGGCGGTGTTCACCCTCACCGGGATCTTTTTTCCGCTGGCGATCGGCAGCGTGCTGCTCGGTGTGGCGCAGGTGTTTACGCGGATGGGCATCCAGCGGCGCTGGCGCGCCTGGCTGACCAATTCGGTGGTGTCGCGCTGGCTGACCAGCGGCCGCTATTACCAGCTCAATCTGGTCTCGGGCGATCACCAGAATCCGGAATACCGCATCGCCGAGGACCTGCGCGTTGCCACCGATTCGCCGGTGGATTTCGCCGCCGGCGTGGTCTCCGCGTTCCTCTCGGCGACCACCTTCATCGTGGTGCTGTGGACCATCGGCGGCGCGCTCACCGTCACGCTCGGCGGGTCGACCGTCACCATTCCCGGCTTCCTGGTGATCGCCGCGGTGCTCTATGCTGCGATCGCCTCGGGCTCGATCATGACCATCGGCCGCCGCTTCGTGCAGGTTTCCGAGGACAAGAACCAGGCCGAGGCCGAGTATCGCTACGCGCTGACGCGGGTGCGCGAGAACGGCGAGAGCATCGCGCTGCTCGGCGGCGAGGACGAGGAGCGCGACGGCATCGACAAGACCTTTGGCAACGTGCTGCGGCAATGGGCGCGCCTCGCCGGCCAGCACATGCGCACGACGCTGGTGTCGCAGGGCTCCAGCCTGATCGCGCCGGTGGTGCCGCTCTTGCTCTGCGCGCCGAAATTCCTCGACGGCAGCATGACGCTGGGGC
>Ga0209758_1001439_pt1 | contig 28039 bp, 25 predicted proteins | sample AraplaMF_Col_mMF_FD_184258 | JGI IMG/M metagenome (GOLD analysis project Ga0209758, IMG submission 184258) | Arabidopsis root microbial communities from the University of North Carolina, USA - plate scrape MF_Col_mMF (SPAdes) (version 2) | ecosystem: Host-associated > Plants > Roots > Endosphere...
AGGACGAGTTCGACAAGACCGCCCGCGCGCTGGTCGGCATGTTCCAGAAGAACTTTGCCAAGTTCGAAGCCCAGGTCGACGCCGAGGTGCGCGCCGCGGCTCCGGACGTGAAGCTGGCGGCGGAGTAGGTCTGCTCAATTCGGAATGCAAAAGGGCGGCCGCGAGGCCGCCCTTTTTGTTTGTCGAGTCTTCCTTCTCCCCTTGTGGGAGAAGGTGGCGCGAAGCGCCGGATGAGGGGTTCTCTCCGCGCACTCGACGGAGCCTTGATCGCGGAGAGAACCCCTCACCCGTCTCGTCGCTTCGCGACGAGCCACCCTCTCCCACAAGGGGAGAGGGGAAGAGCACCTACGCCTTGAAATACGCGATCTGCGTCGTGGTCGCGAGCAGACGGCCGTTCGGCGACCACAGCTCGGCGTTCTGGTCGGCGTAGCTCTTGTGCATGATCTTGGAATCCGCCGTCGCCAGCACGCGGGTGATGTCCTCGGCCGCAAGCTCTGCACTGTCGGTGTGGAAATAGGTCGTCAGCGATACCGTGCCGAATGGCACCAGCTCGCGCCGCGCGTGGAAGATGCGGCCGAAGAAGGCGTCGGACATCGACATCAGCGAGAGCATGTCGAGCTTGCGCGGCTCGCGGTCGCTGATCCAGAGCTTCGAGTAGGTGCTGTCGAGCTCGGCCTGCGGCGAGCCGATCCGCATCTCGCCCTCGACGAAGCGGAATTCGTACTGGTTGGCCCAGGACGCCTTGATCTTCGGGAACGGCAGAGTCTGTTCGAACGGCTTGGCGTCGGGAGCCTTCGCCACCCGGTGCTCCCAGGACGGCCGGCGCTCGGCGAACACGGCGGTGGCAAGCGTTGCGACCTCGCCGCCGCCCTGGCTGAGCTCGACGCTCCAATGCTGGCTGGAGCGGTTGGCCTTCACCAGCCGCACGTCCAAGTCAAACGGCCCATTCGCGATCGGCGCGCAGTAATTCACGGTGAGGGCGAGCGGATCGCCGGCGGCTTGCGGATGCTCGATCAGCGCACGCAGGATCGTCGCGGCCGTGGCGCCGCCGAAGGGGCCGACAAAGGCCCAGTAATCTTCGCTGGTGTGCCCCTGCCAGCTCCCGTCACCCGCGGTGATGCGGGTCGCGTCGTCGAACGGGTGGGGGAGCTTGGCGTGCATGACATCAGACCCTTACTGCGCTTCCGTCCCAGCGGCGAAATTCCATCGTCTCGTCATCAGGACCATATTTTTGCGAACCCGCGAGATCGTCGGCCGGGTCGTCCGTGACCCAGACGTCTGCCACCGCGCCATTGATGAGCTTCATCGCGATGACGCTCCTGCCGCTGGTCAAATCCGCGACGAAGTCACCGATGGCGACCTCCTCGTCCTTGCCGGAAAGGCTGGCGAGGATGCTGCCATGCGTGTGCCAGGGGAAACCGTCGAACCCCAACGTCCAGTCCCCGTCGGGACAAAGGACGAGCAGTCGAAGCTGTCCATCCGGGCTGACATACTCGCCGACAGGCACGATCCACTCCGGCCAGAAAATCTCTCGCCGTAATATGATGGCTATCCTGCCAAATCAATGATCTCGCAGGTAATGCCGATTTCACGGTGCGGAAAATCAGCCGGCGGCGTCGCGCAGGTTCGGCAGCAGCGGCGTGGTCGGGTTGACCGGCACGTTCCAGATCTCCTCGGCATATTCGCGGATGGTGCGGTCGGAGGAGAACCACGCCATGCGCGCGACATTGAGGATGGAGGCACGCGTCCAGGCCGGCGCGACCTGCCAGCGCGCATCGACGCTGCGCTGCGCTTCGTAGTAGGAATCGAAATCGGCGCTGACCATGTAATGGTCGAGGTAGCGCAGCGCGTGCGCGATGGATTCGAAGCGGCCGGGATCTCCGGGCGAGAACTCGCCGGTGCCGATCGCATTGATGGCGCGCTGCAGCTTCGGCGACCTGCGGATCACGTCGGAGGCGTCCAGCCCCTGCTTGCGGCGGATCATCACGTCGCCGGCCTCCATGCCGAAGATCGCGATGTTCTCTGTGCCGACATGGTCGCGGATCTCGATATTGGCACCGTCGAGCGTGCCGATGGTGATGGCGCCGTTCAGCGCCAGCTTCATGTTGCCGGTGCCGGAGGCTTCCATGCCGGCGGTCGAGATCTGCTCGGACAGGTCGGCTGCGGGAATGATCACTTCGGCGAGGCTGACATTGTAGTCGGGCAGGAAGGCGACCTTCAGCTTGCCGCCGATCGCGGGATCGTTGTTGACGGCCTCGGCGACGTCGTTGATCAGCTTGATGATCAGCTTGGCGTATTTGTAGCTCGCCGCAGCCTTGCCGGCGAAGATCTTCACCCGCGGCACCCAATTGCCGTTGGGATCGTCCTTGATCGCCTGGTACAGCGCGACCGTCTCGATGACGTTGAGGAGCTGGCGCTTGTATTCGTGGATGCGCTTGATCTGCACGTCGAACAGCGCGGTCGGATCGACCTTGATGCCGAGCCGCTCGCCGATCAGGCGGGCCAGCGCGGTCTTGTTGTGCAGCTTGACGCTGCGGAACTTCTTCTGGAATTCGACGTCGCTGGCGCGCGCTTCGATCAGCGAGAGCTGGGTCGGGTCGTCGAGCACGGCCTCGCCGCAGGTCTCGCGCAAGAGGTCGGTGAGCTTGGGGTTGGCCAGCATCAGCCAGCGGCGGAAGGTGATGCCGTTGGTCTTGTTGGTGATGCGGCCGGGATAGAGATGGTTGAGGTCGTGGAACACGGTCTCGCGCATCAAATCCGAATGCATCGCCGAGACGCCGTTGATGCGGTGCGAGCCGACGAAGGCGAGCTGGCCCATGCGCACGCGGCGGCCGCTCTTCTCGTCGATCAGCGAGACCGAGGCGCGGAAGTCGATGTCGCCGGGGGCGCGCGCTTCGGCGAGCGCGAGGTGCTGCACGTTGATGCGGTAGATGATCTCGAGATGCCGCGGCAGCAGGCGCTCGAACAATTCGACCGGCCAGGTCTCCAGCGCTTCGGGCAGCAGCGTGTGGTTGGTATAGGACAGCGTGGCGACTGTGATCTTCCAGGCCTCGTCCCAGCGGAAATTGTGCAGGTCGACGAGGATCCGCATCAGCTCGGTGACGGCAAGGCTCGGATGGGTGTCGTTGAGCTGCACCGCGACCTTGGACGACAGGCTGCGCAGCTGGCCGTCGGAGGCGAGATGCCGCTTGACCAGGTCCTGCAGCGAAGCCGAGACGAAGAAATATTCCTGCCGCAGCCGCAGCTCGCGGCCCGCCGGGCTCTCGTCGTTCGGATAGAGGAATTTGCAGATCGCCTCCGCGCGCGCCTGCTCGGCGCTGGCGCTGACATAGTCGCCCCTGTTGAAGGCATCGAGCTTGAGCGGATCGGGCGAGCGCGCCGACCACAGCCGCAGCGCGTTGACGTGCTGGCCGCGCCAGCCGACGATCGGCGTGTCATAGGCGATCGCCTGCACGGTCTCGGCCGGATGCCAGATCGCGCGGTCGCGGCCCTTGTCGTCGACATGCTCGACGCCGCCGCCGAAATTGATGTCGTAGATCACCTCGGGCCGCTGCAATTCCCAGGGATTGCCGAAGCTCAGCCATTCGTCGGGATATTCCTGCTGCCAGCCCTGATTGATGATCTGGCGGAACAGGCCGTAATCGTAGCGGATGCCGTAGCCGATCGCGGGGATCGACAGCGTCGCCATGCTCTCCATGAAGCAGGCGGCAAGCCGTCCGAGGCCGCCATTGCCGAGCGCCGCATCCGGCTCGCATTTGCGCAGCTCCGGCAGCGAGACGCCGAGATCGCCGAGCGCGACCTCGAAGATCTTGAGCAGCCCCATATTGTTCAGCGCGTCGGTGAAGAGACGGCCGATCAGGAATTCGAGCGAGAGATAATAGACGCGCTTGCGCCCGGCATCGTAGCTGCGCTTCTCGGCGCTGAGCCAGCGATGCACGATGCGGTCGCGCAGCGCGAGCGCGGCGGCCTGGTACCAGTCGTGCTTCGTCGCCATGCCGGCGTCCTTGCCGATGGCAAGGCGCAGCTTCGCCAGGATCGCGCCCTTGATCTCGGCCAGCGCGAGCTCGTCGATGGGCTGGCCGGGAGCGGGAAAATTTGGCTGGAACGATTGATCTTGCAAGGCCGTCACTTCCTGGTCGAAACGAACACCACAACCTACGCGTCCTGCCGCTGCACCGGAACCATCGCTGGCGCGGCCGTGCACTGCGCTGGCGTAAATTTATGCAAGGAATGGGCCGTTTGGGAACCCGGAAGGCCACGGAGGAACGCAGGTTTCGTGCTAGATTGGACGAAGATTCAGCCATCAGTGTGGAGGACGGGCCCATGAGACTGCTGATCGAAATCGCTGCTGCAGCGCTTCTCGTCATCTGCATCGCCACCTCGAGCGCCGCCTTCGCCGCCGGCAAGGGCCGCAGCGCCGATGGCCTGACCTGCGGCTTCAGCGTTCCGCAGAACGCATCTCCCGCCCAGCGCTGCGCCGCCATCAAGCGCCAATGCGGCGGCAAGTTCTACGCGAATGCGTGCGGGGACAGGCTGGTATCGGCGGCGAATTGAGGGGGCGCGCTGTATCCACATCGTCGTCCCGGCGAAGGCTCTAACCGCGTCGTCCTGGCGAAAGCCAGGACCCATTACTCCGACTGTCAGATGAGACCCGACCGGTCATTCCAGTCGGGATTTTCCTGCTCGATCAGCTTGATCTTCCAGTCGCGCTTCCAGAACTTGAGCTGCTTCTCGCGCGCGATGGCTTCCTGCGGCGTCGCGAATGCCTCGATGTGAACGAGACGGAATACCCCGTACTTCTGCACGAACTTCGAGCCGCGGCCGGAGCGGTGCAACTCAAGCCGCGCACGGATATCGTTGGTGACGCCGATATAGATCGTCCCGTGATGCCGGCTCGCAAGGATATAGACGTAATAGCTTCCTGTGCTCGTCGGTGGCTCGAGCTCGCAAAAGCAAACGCTGACCGGGGTAATGGATCCTGGCTTTCGCCAGGACGACGGCTTCAACAACCAATTCCCTGGCATCGGAACAAATTAAGAACACTTTAGCAAGTGATTGATATATCATTGTGATTCGGCGCGTAGCCGACACAATATCTAGCGTTTGCCCGATGTCGCGAGGACTACATGTCCACCATTGCCTTCGACCAGTTCGCCCTCACCCGGATCGCCGATTTCGCGCGCTCGCTGTCGCGGCTGCATCAGGCGGCGCGGCGGCAGCGGATCGATGACGACCAGTTCGACCGCGAGTTCAACGCGGTGTGCCAGTCGATCTGGGGCTACACCATCGACGACATCAGCGACGATCTGTTCGCGGTCGAAGATCATCTGTTTCTCGACACGCTGGACGAGGCGCATGCGCGTATCTTCGCGGCCGAGCAGGGCTATGACCTCGTGGACGAGGCCGGCATGCTCACCGACTGGTGGGGCTTCTGCTGGATGATCCTGGCCGAGAAGCGCGGCCTGCTCACGGCGGAGAACCGCGCCGCGGCGCGTGCCGCGATCGAGGAGAAATATCTGGCGGCGCCGAACGTGATCGGGGTGATCATCGGGAGGTAGTGCAGCAACCACCGTCATTGCTTCGCTGCGCTCGCAATGACGGTGTGGTTACAGTCGTGCTCGACTAATCCAGCCCCGCCCGCTTCGCCGGCTTGGCAGCCGTCTTCGGCACCGTCACATCGGGCAGCGCTTCGCGCACGATCTCGGCCGGGGCCGGGGCATCGGCCGACACGGTATCGGCGCGCACCGGGGCCACCTTCATCTCGCCGAGGCGGGCGCGAACCTGCGCGGTGAGGCCGGGATAGGAGGCGACCGGGGTGAAGTCGGCGGTCTGGTCGTTGCCGACGCGGATGCCGGTATAGGCGACGAGGCCGTCGCTGGTCGCGATCACGTCACCCGCCTTCAGCGAGGAATCCAGCGCCAGATCGACCGGGGCTAAGCCGACCGGCTCGCGGCCGTTGCAGGTGCAGTCCGATCGCAGCGCCTTGCGATAGGCGAACGCGTTCTCGCTGTCGGCGTAACGCTCGCCGGTCTGCGCATAGGCGCCGTCGATGGAGGTGCCGAAATAGACCTTGGTCGCGCTGGCAGGACAGAACGCCTGACACATCTGCGCGGGCGAGACGAGGCCGCGCATCAGCGGAAAATACTTGCCGTCGCAGCTACGCACGCAGAAGGCCGGGCCCGAGCCGCCCGCGGCGGCCGAACGTGTCGGCGGTACATATTGCGGGGTTGCGGCATTCTGCTGGCCGGTAAAGGGATCGGCGTAGGAGTTCGCCTGCGGCACCTCGCGCTGCGGGCGCTGCTGCTGCTGCGCGCCGCCGAACAGGAAGTCGAACAGGCCTTCGGCCGAGACCGGAGCCGGAGCCGCGAGCAGCGGAGCTGCAAGGGTGGCGGCCACAAGCATCGCGCGACGCCGCCGGCGCGCATGGGACACGATGTTACGCAAGGCTCACTCCACCCACGCTACTGAACCGGGCCGGGACCATCAGGTCTCAGCACATGATTCACCATAAGCCGCGATGGTAAATGAGCAGTTGCGCGGAGGCGGTTTCAAGTCGGAGCGGTGACCTCTTTAAGGCCGGGCACAGCTTCCGACGGATGGTGGCTTCCGGGCAACGCCGGGGGACGACGGCCACGAATGTTTCGTGGCGTTACGCCTTCAGAAATTCCGACGCCTTGTACAGCGAGCGGAACGGCAGGCCGGCCGCGCCGAACGTGTCGGTGGCGCCTTCCTCGCGGTCGACCATGGTCAGCACCAGCACCACCTCGGCGCCGGTCTCGCGCACGGATTCCACCGCCTTCATCGCAGAGCCGCCGGTCGTGGTGACGTCCTCGACGATCACGACGCGCTTGCCGGCCAGCGTCTCGCCCCTGGGCAGGCCTTCGATCGCGAGCTTGGCGCCATGCTCCTTCGGCTTTTTGCGCACGAAGAAGGCCGCGATCGGATGGCCCTTGATCCAGGAGATCTGCGCCAGCGCGCCGGCCAGCGGCACCGCGCCCATCTCGAGCCCGCCGATGAAATCGAGCTGGTCGTCCTTCAGCGCCTCGTAGGTCAGCTCGGCCAGCAGCGTCGCGCCCTCGGGGTCGAGCATGGTCGGCTTGAGGTTGAAGTAGAAATCGCTCTTGCGGCCCGACGCGAGCGTCACCTCGCCGCGGCCAAAAGAGCGCCGGCGGATGATTTCGAACAGGCGGGCGCGGGAGGCAGATTTCGACACGGCGGTCCCTCGAACAGCATTTCTTGAAGGTGGCGGAATTTATCCGCGACCGCCGCGACATTCCAGAGGGGGTGGGCCCCGCAAGACCACCGTCAACAGGGCATCGCCCGCGGCGGCCGGACAGCCACCATGCCCGGCCGCCGGTTGTAACACCGCAAGGTCCTGGGCTAGTGGGATGCCAGACAATGCGGGAAGGAACAGCCCTATGACCATCGAGCTCCACACCTGGAATACGCCCAACGGCCGCAAGATTTCGGTCGCGCTGGAGGAAATGGGGCTGCCCTACAAGGTGATCCCGGTGAACATCACCAAGGGCGAGCAGATGGCGCCGGAGTTCCTCAAGCTCTCGCCCAACAACAAGATTCCCGCGATCGTCGACCCCGAGGGTCCCGACGGCAAGCCCGTCAGCATCTTCGAGTCCGGGGCGATCCTGCTCTATCTCGGCGAAAAGACCGGCAAATTCCTGCCGAAATCGCTTCTCCAGCGCGTCCCGGTCTATGAATGGCTGATGTGGCAGATGGGCGGCTTCGGCCCGATGCCCGGCCAGGTGCATCATTTCATTGCACTCGAGAACGAGCAGGACCGCGCCTACGGCCTGAAGCGCTACATGGCCGAGACCCGCCGGCTCTACGGCGTGCTGGACCGCCGCCTGGCAGACCGCGACTTCGTCGCCGGCGAGCTCTCAATTGCCGATTTCGCCATCCTGGGCTGGGCCTGGCGCCACCCTCGCCACAAGGTTGATCTGGCCGACTTCCCCAACGTCAAGCGCTGGTACGAGGCGCTGATGGCGCGCCCGGCCGTGAAGCGCGGCATGGACGCCAAGCTGGATTGAGGGGGATCTTCTCCCTCTCCCCGTTCTTACGGGGAGAGGGTTGGGGTGAGGGGCCTCTCTCCGCACACGAGATCGCAATGGGACCTGTACCCCCTCACCCGGATCGCAAGAGCGATCCGACCTCTCCCCGCAGGCGGGGAGAGGTGAAACAAACCTCACCCCTTCTTCGCTTCGACCGCCATCCGCACCGCCAGGCCGGCCAGCACCGTGCCCATCAACCAGCGCTGCACCAGCATCCAGCTCGGCCGGCTTGCCAGGAACAGCGCGATCGATCCGGCGGCGAGCGCGATCATCGCATTGACGCTGACGCTGATCGCGATCTGGATTGCGCCCAGCACCACCGACTGCATCAGCACGCTGCCGGCGGCGGGATCGATGAACTGCGGCAGCAGCGCCAGATACAGCATCGCGATCTTCGGGTTGAGCAGATTGGTGACGAGGCCCATCGCGAACAATTTGCGCGGGCTGTCGATCGCGAGTTTCTTGACCTGGAACGGTGAGCGCCCGCCCGGCTTCACCGCCTGCCAGGCGAGCCAGAGCATGTAGCCGGCGCCGGCAAAGCGCAGCGCGTCATAGGCAAAGGGAATCGCGAGCAGCAGCGCCGTGATGCCGAACGCCGCGCACAGCATGTAGAACACGAAGCCGAGCGCCACGCCGCCGAGCGACACGATGCCCGCCGCCGGGCCCTGCGTGATCGAGCGCGAGATCAGGTAGATCATGTTCGGCCCGGGCGTGAGCACGAGACCGAGGCAGACGAGGGCGAAGCCGAGCAGTGCAGGGGTGTGGGGCATGGCTGAACCGTTGCGGGAGATGACACGGTTCTAATCTGCGGGGGATCGCGGGGCCACCGCGCAATTGCTCGGAGGACAATTGGGTTTCGCGCGGCGAATTCGGTGCACTCCCTCGCCCCGTTCTTACGGGGAGAGGGTTGGGGTGAGGGGCTCCCTCACCACGGGCGGTCGTCGATAGACCTGTACCCCCTCACCCGGATCACATCTGCGATGTGATCCGACCTCTCCCCGCAGGCGGGGAGAGGTGAAGAAGACATCAATGCGCCTCGTCCCAATTGTTCGCCGCGCGCGCATCCACGTGCAGCGGCACCGAGAGCAGCACGGCCGGGAACGGGGCGTCCTGCATCACGCGCTGCACGACGGGGAGCGTCGCTTCGACTTCGGCGTCCGGCACCTCGAAGATCAGTTCGTCATGCACCTGGAGCAGCATCTGCGCCGAGAGTTTCTTCTCGGCGAGCGCGTCCTCCACCCGCGTCATGGCGCGGCGGATGATGTCGGCGGCGGTGCCCTGCAACCGCGCATTGATCGCCGCGCGTTCGTTGAAGGCGCGCACCGAGGCGTTCGAGGCCTTGATGTCGGGGTAGTGGCACTTGCGGCCGAACAGCGTGGTGACATAGCCGTGGCTGCGGCAGAAATCGCGCGTCTCGTCCATGTAGGCGCGGATGCCGGGGAAGCGCTCGAAGTATTTCTTGATGTAGGCCGAGGCCTCCTCGCGGGCGATGCCGAGCTGGTTGGCGAGGCCGAACGCGGAGATGCCGTAGATGATGCCGAAATTGATCGCTTTGGCGCGGCGGCGGATCTCGCTCGGCATGCCCTTGATCGGTACGCCGAACATTTCGGAGGCCGTCATGGCGTGAATGTCGAGCCCGTCGCGGAACGCCTGCTTCAGCACGGGGATATCGGCGATCTCCGCCAGCAGCCGCAGCTCGATCTGCGAATAGTCGGCGGAGACCAGCTTGTGCCCCTTCGTCGCGATGAAGGCGCGGCGTATCTTGCGGCCGTCCTCGGTCCGAACAGGGATGTTCTGCAGATTGGGCTCGTTGGACGACAGCCGGCCCGTCGTGGTCGCGGCCAGCGCGTAGGTCGTGTGCACGCGATGCGTCTGCGGGTTGACATAGGTCGGCAGCGCGTCGGTGTAGGTCGATTTCAGCTTCGAGACCTGGCGCCATTCCAAAATCTTCTTCGGGAAGTCGTGGCCCTGCTCGGCGAGATCGTCCAGCACCTGTGCGGTGGTGGACCACGCGCCGGTCTTGGTCTTGGTGCCGCCCGACAGGCCCATCTTGCCGAACAGGATGTCGCCGATCTGCTTGGGGCTGCCGACATTGACGGGCTCGCCCGCGATCTCCTGGATCTCGGCCTCGACGCGCGCGGCGGTCTGGGCAAAGTCGCCGGACAGCCGCGACAGCACCTGGCGGTCGATCGAGATGCCGCGCCGCTCCATGCGCGCGAGCACGGAGACCAGCGGCCGTTCCAGCGTCTCGTAGACGGTGGTCATGTGCTCGCCCACGAGGCGCGGCTTCAGCACGCGCCAGACGCGCATGGTGATGTCGGCGCCTTCCGCCGACAGCGGTGCGGCCTTCTCGATCGGCACCTGGTCGAAGGTGATCTTGCCCTTGCCGCTGCCGAGCAGCTCGCTCTCCTTCAGCATGGCGTGGCCGAACCAGCGCTCGGACAGCGATTCCAGCGCGTGCGAGCCGCGGCCGGCGTCGAGCACGTAGGAGATCAGCAGCGCATCGTCGATGTTGCGCAGGGTGATGCCGTGCTGTGCCAGCATCACGGCGGTGAACTTGACGTCGAAGCCGATCTTGAGGATGCCCGCCGATTCCAGCACCGGCCGCAGCGCGTCGATCGCGTCGGCATGCTTGACCTGGTCGGGCGCAAGGCCTGCGTCGAACAGACCGCCATCGCCGCCCGACTGCTTGTGCGCCAGCGGCACATAGCAGGCCTCGTTCGGCGCCAGCGCCAGCGCGATGCCGCAGAGATCGGCCTGCATCGGATCGATGCCGTTCGCCTTGACCTCGATCGCGACATGACCGGTGTCATGGATGCGCGCGATGAAGGCGTTGAGCTCCTTCAGCGACTTGATCGCCTGATATTTGGCCCGGTCGACAGGAAGCTTGCGCAGCGCCTCTTCGCGCGCCGCAGCGAGCGAGACCGGCGCGCCCTTCGGGCTCGCGGCCTTGTCTTCCTTGTTGGCCGATTTGTTGGGCTCGCCCGCCCGGGCCTGCGGCGCGCTGCCGGCTCCCGGCGCGGGCGTCACGTCCGAGGGCGGTAGCGGCGAGAACACGCTGGCACCGCTGGCATAGCCGGGGTCGGCATCAACATTGGAGGGATCGACCTGCGCATAATCGGCGACACGCCGGGTCAGCGTGGTGAATTCCATCGCCTTCAGGAACGCGATCAGCTTGCGCGCGTCCGGTTCCTGGACGGCGAGATCGTCCAGCGGCACGTCCAGCTCGACCTTGTCGTCGAGCAGCACGAGCTGCCGCGAGATGCGCGCCTTCTCGGCGTTCTCGAGCAGGGCCTCACGCCGCTTCGGCTGCTTGATCTCGGTGGCGCGGAACAGGAGCTGTTCGAGGTCGCCATATTCGGTGATCAGCTGCGCCGCGGTCTTGATGCCGATGCCGGGCACGCCGGGCACGTTGTCGGTGGAATCGCCGGCGAGCGCCTGCACTTCCACCACCTTCTCCGGCGGCACGCCGAACTTCTCGATCACCTCGGGGATGCCGATGCGGCGATCCTTCATGGTGTCGTACATCATGATCTTGTCGTTCACGAGCTGCATCAGATCCTTGTCGGAGGACACGATGGTCGTGCTGGCGCCGCGCGCGGAAGCCTGCCGGGCGTAGGTCGCGATGAGATCGTCGGCCTCGAAGCCGACCTGTTCCAGGCAGGGCAGGTCGAAGGCGCGCACCGCTTCGCGGATCAGCGCGAATTGCGGGATCAGATCATCCGGGGCCGGCGGCCGGTGCGCCTTGTACTCGGGATAGATCTTGTTGCGGAAAGTGATTTCCGACTTGTCGAACACGATCGCCAGATGCGTCGGCCGATTGTCCTCCGGCATGTCGCGCAGCAGCTTCCAGAGCATGTTGCAGAAGCCGAGCACCGCGTTGACCTGCAAGCCGTCGGATTTGCGGTTCAGCGGCGGCAGCGCGTGATAGGCGCGGAAGATGTAACCGGAACCGTCGACCAGGAAGATGTGGTCACCCTTGCCGGCCGCCTTCGCCGCGACCGGTTTGGCAGCAGCTGTCGCAGCAGGTTTGGTTTCGGCTTTGGCGGAGGTCTTCGGGGAGGCTTTTGGCATGGCCGCAATGTATGGATTTTTGCGGGCTTTGACAGCCTTGGGAGGGGGATTTTTGCCCGCAGCCCACACTCAATTGTCGTCCCGGCGAAGGCCGGGACCCATAGCCACGGGGCGTAATTTGGCGAAGGTTGGCGGTGACTAGGCCGTGGTACGGAGACCGCGATCCATCGAAAGATCACGCGGTATGGGTCCCGGCCTTCGCCGGGACGACACTGTACTACTCCGCCGCCTGCAGCACCGGGCCAGCCTTCTTCGGCGCGATCCAGAACGCATCCGGCCGCTCGAACAGGAAGCGCGCGTTGAGCCGCAAGGCAATTTGCCAGATCGCAAGCGCGCCGAGCACGCCGGCGATGGTGACGATCAGCGACACCGTGCCGATATCGGGGATGATGCCGGTGCGCAGCAGCAGCGTGCGCGTTGCCGCCATCGGCAGGAAGAAGGCGAGATAGATCACGATCGAATGCTCGCCGCAGAAGCGGAAGAAGTTCAGCCACTGCGCGCGCGCAAGCAGCGTGCCCATCGTGATGATGGCGCAGGCCCCGGCGAAGCCGAGCGCGAGCGACACGATCTTCCATTCGCTGGCGCCAATTGAAACGAGGCCGGCATTGACCAGTGCCCAGGCCGCCAGTGCCGCAAGCGCCCACGCCGGATGATTGCGCGCGCGATCCGACAGCGCGAACACGTAAGGCGCGAACAGATAGCCCGAATAGAAATAGACGAAGCGCGCGCAGAATTCGTCGATCGCGGTCCACCCCGTCGAGATGCGCGCCGTCTCCAGCGCGGCGGCGATGAGCCAGATCGCGAGCGGCGGAAATTTGCGTGTCAGTTTTGTGACGACGAAGAATACCGGCAGCAGGTAGATGAACCAGAGCGTGCCGAACGGCTCGATGAAGGATTCGAGATACAGCAAGCCCACCTCGCGCCAGCTCGACTCGGCCGCGAACGCCGGCGCCTTGAAGCCGAACTGGATTGTCACCCAGACGACATAGAAATAGGCGAAATGCATCACCTTGCGGTCGAGATAGGTGCGCCAGTCGCGGTCGATCACGAGCGGCAGGAACAGGCCCGAAATCAGGAAGAAATCCGGCATCCGGAACGGCTTTGCGAAGGCCACGGCGACATGCATGAAACCGGTCTTGCCGGCGGCGAGCTCGACCCCCAGCACCGAATGCATCATCACCACCATGACGATGCAGATGCCTTTGGCGTAGTCGACCCAGTCGACACGCGCGGCAGCGGGGGCCCTGGGAAGCCCGTTCGCGGCGATTGTGCCTGATGCAGCCATGGTGTCCCTTTTCGAGGCGTGTTCCGCCCGGCCCTGTATGGGCCCGGGGCAGTTTGCAGCGCCCCGGTTTCCGACTTCTTTACCGGTTCAATTCGCGTGCCGGTTTTTACGTCGCAGACAGTTCCCTTCCACCGGGAAAATGCTAAACCGCCCCGCGTTGGGGTTTCGTTAACCAAGCAGAAACAGGGTTTTTCATGCGAATCGCGATGATCGGAACGGGCTATGTGGGGCTGGTGTCCGGAGCCTGCTTTGCGGATTTCGGTCACGACGTCACCTGCGTCGACAAGGACGAGCGGAAGATCGCGGCCCTTCACCGTGGTGAGATCCCGATCTACGAGCCCGGCCTCGACGAGCTGGTCGCAACCAACGTGAAGGCTAAGCGGCTCGACTTCACCACCGACCTGTCCAAGCCGGTCGCGGACGCTGACGCCGTGTTCATCGCGGTCGGCACCCCGTCGCGCCGCGGCGACGGCCATGCCGATCTGTCTTACGTCTATGCCGCGGCGAAGGAGATCGCGCAGTCGCTGTCCGGCTTCACCGTCGTGGTGACGAAGTCGACCGTGCCCGTCGGCACCGGCGACGAGGTCGAGCGCATCATCCGCGAGACCAACCCGAAGGCCGACGTCGTCGTCGCCTCCAACCCCGAGTTCCTGCGCGAAGGCGCCGCGATCCGCGACTTCAAGTTTCCGGACCGCGTCGTGGTCGGCACCTCCGACGAGCGCGGCCGCAAGGTGATGGGCGACATCTACCGTCCGCTGTCGCTGAACCAGGCGCCGCTGATGTTCACCGCGCGCCGCACCGCCGAGATGATCAAATACGCCGCGAACGCGTTCCTCGCGACCAAGATCACCTTCATCAACGAGATCGCCGATCTCTCGGAAAAGGTCGGCGCCAACGTGCAGGAAGTCGCGCGCGGCATTGGCCTCGACAACCGCATCGGCACCAAGTTCCTGCACGCCGGTCCCGGCTTCGGCGGCTCCTGCTTCCCGAAGGACACCAAGGCGCTGATCAAGATCGCGCAGGATTACGACGTGTCCCTGCGCATCGTCGAATCCGTGCTGGCGGTCAACGAGAACCGCAAGCGCGCGATGGCGCGAAAGGTGAGCCAGGTGCTTGGCGGCTCCCTGCGCGGCAAGACCATCGCCGTGCTCGGCCTCACCTTCAAGCCCGACACCGACGACATGCGCGATGCGCCCTCGATCCCGCTCGTCACCGGCCTCATCGACATGGGCGCGAAGGTGAAAGCGTTCGACCCCGTCGGCATGGAGCAGGCCAAGGGTGAGCTGCCCAACATCACCTATTGCGAAGATGCCTATTCCTGCGCTGAATGCGCCGACGCGCTGGTCGTCGTCACCGAATGGGTGCAGTTCCGCGGTCTCGATCTCGACCGGCTGAAGAGCGTCATGGCCCAGCCCGTCGTCGTCGACCTCCGCAACATCTACAGCCCCGAAGACATGCGCGCCGCCGGCTTTACCTATGAGAGCGTCGGCCGCCCGTCGGCGCAGGGCTGAGAATTCGCCACAGCGCATAATTCCGTCATGGCCGGGCTTGTCCCGGCCATCCACGTCTTGTTCACTCGCAGGTGAAAGAACGTGGATGCCCGGCGATTTTTGTGCGAAGACGCGCTTCGCGCTTTAGCCCGGGCATGACGACCGGATGATTCCTTGCCCCGCACCTTCGACACGCCCTTACCGATCGATGCCGTGCTCGACGACCTCTCGCGCACGCTGGAGGCGCACAACGCGGCCGTGCTGGTGGCGCCTCCGGGCGCGGGCAAGACCACGCGTGTCCCGCTGGCGCTGCTCGATGCACCCTGGGCCAGGGATAAGAAGATCATCGTTTTGGAGCCGCGCCGCATCGCGGCCCGCGCCAGCGCCGACCGCATGGCCAAATCGCTTGGCGAGCGCGCTGGCGAAACCGTCGGCTATCGCGTCCGCTTCGGCTCGAAGATCTCGCGCGCGACGCGCATCGAGGTGGTGACCGAGGGCATCTTCACCCGCCAGATCCTCGACGACCCCGAAATGTCGGGCGTTGCCGCCATCCTGTTCGACGAATTCCACGAGCGCTCGCTCGATGCCGACATGGGCCTCGCGCTCGCACGCGACGCGCAAACGGGCCTGCGCGAGGACCTGCGCATCCTCGTGATGTCGGCGACGCTCGACGGCGCGCGCGTGGCAAAGCTGCTGGGCGATGCGCCCGTCGTCGAGAGCGAGGGCCGCGCCTTTCCGGTCGAGACGCGCTATCTCGGCCGCAAGGCCGACGCGCCGATCGAGCGGCAGATGGCCGATGCCATCGCATCCGCGCTCCGCGCCGACAGCGGCTCGGTGCTGGCGTTCCTGCCGGGCGCCGCCGAGATCCGCCGCACCCAGAATTTCCTCGGCGAACGCGTGCAGGATGCCTCGATCGAAATCGTGCCGCTGTTCGGCGCGCTCGACGCCGCCGTGCAGGACCGCGCCATTTCTCCCGCACCCAAGGGCATGCGCAAGGTCGTGCTTGCGACCTCGATCGCGGAGACCTCGCTCACCATTGAAGGCGTGCGCATCGTGGTCGATTCCGGGCTCGCTCGCGTCCCGCGCTATGAACCCGATATCGGCCTGACGCGGCTCGAGACCGTGCGGGCCGCACGCGCGGCGGTGGACCAGCGCCGCGGCCGCGCCGGCCGCACCGAGCCCGGCGTCTGCTACCGGCTCTGGGACGAGCCGCAGACGGCTTCGCTCGCGCCCTACACCCAGCCGGAAATCCTCAGCGCCGACCTGTCCTCGCTCGTGCTCGATCTCGCGCAATGGGGCGTTGCCGATCCCGCGGCGTTGTCGTTCCTCGATCCACCGCCCGCGCCCGCGTGGAAAGAAGCCAAAAGCCTGCTGTCCGAGCTTAACGCGCTCGACGGCGACGGTCGCATCACCGCGGAAGGCAAGAGCCTGCGCGCGCTGGCGCTGCCGCCGCGGCTGGCGCGCATGATCGTGGATTCGCACCGTGCCGGCGAGGGCGAGGCCGCCGCCGAGATCGCGGCCATCATCACCGAACGCGGGCTTGGCGGCGACAGCGTCGATCTCGAACACCGCCGCGACCAGTTCCGTCGCGACCGCTCGCCGCGTGCCGTGAGCGCACGCGATCTGGCACGGCGCTGGGCCTCGCAGGTGGCGGCCTCGGAGAAGGCGGGTCAGCAGGACGATCTCTCGACCGGCCTGATGCTCGCCTATGCCTTCCCGGACCGTGTCGCGCGCAATCGCGGCAACGGCAGTTTTGTCCTCGCCAACGGCCGCGGCGCCGCGGTCGAGCAGACCTCGTCGCTGGCCCGCGCATCCTATATCGCGATCGGCGAGATGACGGGGACGGCGGCGAGCGGGCGCATCCTGCTCGCCGCACAGATCACCGAGGGCGAGATCGAACGTCATTTCGCCGAGCATATCGAGAGTGCCGACGAGATCACGTTCGATCGCGGCGCGATGGCGCTGCGCGCGCGGCGCAAGCGCGTCCTTCATGCGATCACGCTGTCCGAGGCGACACTTGCCGTGTCGCCTTCGGAGGACACCGCGCGCATTTTCGCAGACGGATTGATAGCAGCCGGCCTCGACCGGCTGCCATGGTCGAAAGCCGCCAAGCAGTGGCGCGACCGTGTGATGTTCCTGCGCAAGGCCGAGGGCGAGAGCTGGCCGGATCTGTCGGACGACGGGCTGATCGCGCGGCGCGACGATTGGCTGGTGCCGGCGCTCTACGACAAGATCGCGCTGAAGGACATCTCGCCCGGCGATCTCTCCGACGCGCTGATGGCGCTGTTGCCGTGGGAGATGCGCGCGCGGCTCGACCGCGAAGCGCCGACGCATTTCGAGGCGCCGACGGGAAGCGTGCTCGCGATCGACTACGAGGCCGAGCAGGGCCCGACGATTGCGGTACGGCTGCAGGAATTGTTCGGCCTCAACACCCATCCGTCGATCGCCGCGGGCAAGGTGCCGCTGGTGCTGGAATTGCTGTCGCCGGCGCAGCGCCCGGTGCAGGTGACGCGCGACCTGCCCGGCTTCTGGCGCGGTAGCTACGCGGCGGTGCGCTCGGACCTGCGCGGCCGCTACCCGCGCCATCCCTGGCCGGACGACCCCGCGAGCGCGCTGCCGACCCGGCGGGCGAAGCCGCGCGGGACGTGATGTGTTCTTCTCCCTCGCCCCGCGCTTGCGGGGAGAGGGTCGGGGTGAGGGGCTGTCTCCGCGTACGGATCTCTATCGATAGACCTATACCCCCTCACCCGGATCGCGCCGGACGATGCTTTGCATCGCCGGGGCGATCCGACCTCTCCTCGCAGGCGGGGAGAGGTTTAAGTGGCCGCATTAACCGTCCGCTCATCCTTTTCGCCAAAATGGCGAAGTTCTGGCCGCGGCGATGGTCGCGGGTAGAGGAGTTGCGTGGTGAAATCGGGCTTTCCGGCTCGGAAGTGGTGTGATGCGTAACATTATGATCTTCGCGGCCATCATGATCGGCCTCGGCACATTCATGGCGCAGATGGCCGACAGGATGAGCTCGGCATCCGCCACGTCGGCTCCGCGCACGACGGTCGCGGTGGCAACCACGGCACCGGCCGGGAGCCGCAGCCTCGCGATCTCCCGCGACGGCCGCGGGCATTTCCAGACCGAAGGCCGGATCGACGGCCAGCGCATCGGCTTCATGATCGACACCGGCGCTTCCGTCGTCGCGCTGAACGAAAAGTCGGCCGCCCGCTTTGGCCTGCGTCCCTCGCGCAGCGAATATAACGCGACGGTCTCCACCGCCAACGGCACCATCAAGGCCGCCCGCACCCGCATCGCCATGCTCGATGTCGGCGGCCTCATCGTGCGCGACGTCGATGCCATGGTGCTGCCCGACGAGGCGCTGTCGGAAAACCTGCTCGGTCTCTCCTTCCTCTCCCGCCTGAAGCGATTCGAATACGCCAACGGCCAGATGGTGCTGGAGCAGTAAGCGGTTTCGCGAGCCGCTGATCGGCCCGGCGAACGGTCATTCGCACGAATTGTGTTGGACGGGCAGGCGAAACTCTCGCACAGGCCGCTGTCGGCCGTTACCAAACTGCCGCAATTATCGGCCATAAGCCTTCATTCCTGCCTTCCGCTGCGGCCCGGCATTCGCTAAGGCTGCATCAATTCCTGCCCTTTCACGAGACCGTCTCAATGTTTCCCAAGCCGAAATCCGTCTTGCTGCCCAACACCTATGCCTTCGAATCCGAGCCGATGGTGAAGCCCACCGGTTTCCGCGAATACGACGCGCGCTGGTTGTTCCAGAAGGAGATCAACCTGATGGGGGTGCAGGCGCTCGGCATGGGGCTGGGCGCGCTGATCGCCGAGCTCGGCGTCAAGCAGGAGATCGTCACCGGCCACGACTTCCGCGGCTATTCGGCCTCGATCAAGTACGCGCTCATCTCCGGCCTGATGGCGGCGGGCTGCAAGGTGCATGACATCGGCCTCGCCGTGACGCCGATGGCCTATTTCGCGCAGTTCGACCTCGACGTGCCCTGCGTCGCCATGGTTACGGCCTCGCACAACGACAATGGCTGGACCGGCGTGAAGATGGGCGCCAACCGCCCGCTGACTTTCGGCCCCGACGAGATGACGCGGCTGAAGGAGATCGTGCTCAACGCCGAGTTCAAGAACAAGGCCGGCGGCGCCTACCAGTTCCACGAGAACTATCCGGCGCGCTACATCGCCGACCTCACCAATCGTCCGAAGCTGAAGCGCAAGCTCAAGGTGGTTGCGGCCTGCGGCAACGGCACCGCCGGCGCGTTCGCGCCGCAGGTGCTGGAAGCGATCGGCTGCGAGGTGATCCCGCTCGACACCGAGCTCGACCACACCTTCCCGAAATACAATCCGAATCCGGAAGACATGGAGATGCTGCACGCAATCCGCGACGCGGTGCTGTATCACAAGGCCGATGTCGGCCTCGGCTTCGACGGCGACGGCGACCGCTGCGGCGTCGTCGACAACACCGGCGAGGAGATCTTCGCCGACAAGGTCGGCGTGATGCTGGCGCGCGACATGTCGGCGATCCACAAGGACGCGCAGTTCATCGTCGACGTGAAGTCGACTGGCCTCTTCATCACCGATCCCGTGCTGCAGAAGCAGGGCGCAAAGACCGCCTATTGGAAGACCGGCCATTCCTACATGAAGCGCCGCACCAACGAGACCGGCGCGCTCGCGGGCTTCGAGAAGTCCGGCCACTTCTTCTTCAACAAGCCCTATGGCCGCGGCTATGACGACGGCCTCGTCTCGGCGATCGCGATCTGCGACATGCTCGATCGCGCGCCCGGCAAGTCGATGGCCGATCTGAAGGACGCGCTGCCGAAGACCTGGTCGTCGCCGACCATGTCGCCGCATTGCGCCGACGAGACCAAGTACGGCGTCATCGACAAGGTGGTGAAGCACTTCGAGGGCCTGCAGGCCAAGGGCGCCAAGATCGGCGGCCAGTCGATCCGCGACCTCGTCACCGTCAACGGCGTGCGCGTCACGGTCGAGGACGGCAGCTGGGGCCTGGTGCGCGCCTCCTCCAACAAGCCCGAGCTCGTGGTCGTGGTCGAGAGCCCGGTGTCCGAGCAGCGCATGCACGACATGTTCGAGATGGTGAACAGCGTGCTGCGCACGCATCCCGAGGTCGGGGAGTACAATCAGACGATTTGAGGTGGTTCGAGAGAGGCGTGATCCAAGCCTCTCTCTCGGCTGTCATGCCCCGGCTTGACCGGGGCATCCAGTACGCCGCGGCCTCTCCGTACCTGATTGTCGTCTCTGGAATACTGGATCGCCCGGTCAAGCCGGGCGATGACAGTGTTCGTGTGGTGAGGCCTAAGCCGCCACCACCGCCGGGATCGGCAGCGCGGTCACCGACTTGATCTTCTCCATCGCGAAGCGCGAGGTGACGTTCTTCAGCGGCACGGCGCTGATCAGCTTCTTGTAGAAGATGTCATAGGCCTGCATGTCCGCGACCACGACGCGCAGCATGTAATCGACGTCGCCGGCCATGCGGTAGAACTCCATCACCTCCGGCATGGCGCTGACGGCCTCGGCGAATCGCTTCAGCCAGGCGTCGGAATGGTCGGCGCTCTCGACCGACACGAACACGGAGATGCCGAGCCCGATCTTGTTCTGGTCGACCAGGGCGACCCGCTTCAGGATCACGCCATCGGCCTCCAGGCGCTGGATGCGCTTCCAGCAGGGGGTCGAGGACAGTCCGACGCGGTCGCCGATCTCGGCGACGGAGAGGGAGGCATCTTCCTGGAGTACCATCAGAATCTTGCGGTCGATGGCGTCGAGGCGGCGGCTGGTCTCGGGGATCTGGACGGCGACATCAGTCATTTGAAGAACTTTGTTCCATTTCAGGGGCTGATTTCCCTGATATAGAGAAAATCTTTCCACAGCAAGTCCATAATCTCGGCGTAACCATGGAATTCCTCTAGGGCGCTCTTCGTAAAAACCTTTCAACTTCAATGCGTTGAGGGGCCGCCAGGCCGCCGCCATGGCGGGTGCATTTCAGCGCTGCGGCAGCCGCGGCGAATCGCAGCGCCTCCCGCGCCCCCTCGCCCTCGGCGAGGCGGAGCGTGAAGGCGCCGTGGAAGACATCGCCGGCGCCGAGCGTATCGACCGCCTGGACCGGAAAGGCCGCCGTCTCCTCCAGCGCGCCGGCGTCGTTCAGCCAGATCGTGCCTTGCGGGCCGCGGGTGGCGGCGAGGAAGGCCGGCGTCAGGGCGGCGAGGCGCTTCAGCGCCGCGCCGTCCTCGGCGATGCCGGCGGTCTCCTGCACCTGTTCGCTCGCGAACAGCAGGTGCGAGGCGGCGGTGAGCAGTTCGTCCTGCAACGACATCGCGCGATCGACGCCGACGACGACGGGAATGCCGCGCCGACGCGCCTCGGTGCAGAGATCGATGCAGAAGGCGCCGCAGCGGCTCTCGATCAGAACCGCCTGGCAATCGGCGAGCAGCGCGTCGGCGTCGGGCAGCTGCACGGTCCAGAGCGCGGGATCGCGATAAATGGTCAGCGTCCGTTCGCCCGTTGCGTCGATGGTGATCGCAGAGACGGGCGTGGTCGCGTCCCGCATGCGCACGATATGCGTGGCGTCGATGCCCTCAGCCGCCATCCGCTCGAGAATGAAGCCGCTCGAGGTCTCACGCGCATCGCCCATCGGACCTGCGAACGCGACACGCCCGCCAAGCCGCGCCATCGCAATGGCGGCGTTGAGCGCGTTGCCGCCGCAGATCTCGGCGAGATGCGTGGCGTTCGCCTTGCTGCCGCGCGCGGGCACGGCCTCGACCCGGAAGGTGAGATCGCGCACGGGAATGCCGATGCAGAGGATGCGCGGCGCGGTCGCAGGTAGCGCCATCGGCGGTCAGCTCTTGCCGTGCACCCAGCGGCCGAGCAGATGGTGAGCGATCGCGAACGGATGCGGGCCGGCAAGCCCGTCCGGATGCGTCCGCGTCAGCATTTTTGCGGCCTCCTCGCGCGTGAACCAGCGCGCGTCCTCGAGCTCGGAATGATCGACGACGATGTCCTCGCTCACGGCCCGCGCACTGCAGCCGATCATCAGCGACGACGGATAGGGCCAGGGCTGGGTCATGTAATACTGCACGTCGGTGCAGCTTATGCCGGATTCTTCGAAGATCTCGCGGCGCACCGCGTCCTCGATGGTTTCGGCCGCCTCGACGAAGCCGGCGAGGCAGGAATACATGCCGGGCGGAAAGTGCTTCTGACGGCCGAGCAGGCATTTGTCGCCGGAGGCGACGTGCATGATCACGACAGGGTCCGTGCGCGGAAAATGCTCGGCCTTGCAACTCGGGCACTCGCGCTTCCAGCCGCCTTCCTTCATCGCGCTGCGCGTGCCGCAATTGGCGCAGTAGCCGTGGCGCTGGTGCCAGCCGACCATCGACTTCGCCATCGCGATCGCAGAGAGCTCGTCGGGGTGGACCGTGCCCTGCATCGCCATGCCGCGCAGCTCGGTGACGGTGTAGTCCTCGCGGCCGATCAGTTTTTCGGCTGCGGCCTGCGGCATGCCCATGCCGAACACCGCAGCGCCGTCGCGCAGGCCCAGGAAGATCGTGCCGGGATTGGCGCCGCACTTCGTCGCTTCGTCGATCGAGAGCAGCGCGCGCACCTTGTCGCCCTCGCGCTTCACCAGCAGCGAGTCGCGGTAGACGACATAGGCGCGCGAGGAGGGCTTCTGCTCCATCGCGAACAGCTTTTCGTCGTCGCGGCGCAGATGCGCGGCGCGGTCGAGGACGTTGGTGACGAACGCCGGCTGCCCCAGCGGAAATGCGTCGAATGCTGACATTTGCTATTCTTTCAACCCAACCAGATTTTTCGGCGAAGCGCGCTGATGAAACTCTGAACCTCGGCGGCATCGTGGGCCAGAGGCGGCATCACGCCCCAAACCGGCCGCGGCCAGGCCGCATCACCCGTGCGGCGCGCGATGATGTGGACATGCAGCTGCGGCACGAGGTTGCCGAGCGCGGCGACATTGAGCTTGTCGCATTTGGTGATCTCCTTCAGCGCACGCGAGACACGGGAGATCTCGGTCATCAGTTGCGCCTGCTGCACTTCGTCGAGGTCGATGATCTCGACCGCATCCGCCCGCCGCGGCACCAGCAGCAGCCAGGGATAATGCGCGTCCTTGATGACCAGCACCTTGGACAGCGGCAGATCGCCGATGTCGATGGTGTCCTCTTTCAGGCGGGAGTGCAGCGACCAGGCGGGATCAGACATATGCGTTTCCGGATGGCCCGATGGGAACGGGCTTGTTGGGAGCGACCATACGATACCGATTCCCTGAGGGGAAGGATGGCGCCCCGCTGTCACCGCATACGCGGTCGTCGTCCCGGACAAGCGCGCCCCAAGCGCGCGCAGATCCGGGACCCATAACCAAAGGGAGTGGTTATTGCGCGAGCTGGTAACTCCGAATCTTCGCCAAACTCGATCCTGTGGTTATGGGTCCCGGGTCTGCGCTGACGCTTGCCCGGGACGACGACCGAGTTTGTGGTGGTGCAGCGCCGCTGCCTTACGCCTCCGCCAGCACCCGCGCATTGGCGCGCACCGAAGCTTCGCTGACTCGAATGCCGAGGCCGGGGCCGTCGGGCACCACGACGTGACCTTCGCGGTTGGCGACGCGCTCCTCCAGCACGTCCTCGGTCAGCACGTGATGCGGCATGTAGAATTCGCAGCCGAGCGAGATGCCTGGTGTCGCCGCGATCAGCTGCGTGCCGGCGGCAAGGCCAATGCCGCCTTCCCACAGCGTGCCGCCGTAGCCGGGCAGGCCGGCGATGTCGGCGATCGCCATGATCGCCTGCGCCTCGAACAGGCCGCCGGCCTTCATCAGCTTGATCGAGACGGCATCCGCCGCCTCGCGGCGGACCACCTCCATCATGTCGCGGCGGTCGAAGCAGCTCTCGTCCGCGAGCACGGGCGTCTCCAGCGCCGCGGTGAGCTGCGCCATCACGTCGAGATATTTCCGCGGCACCGGCTGCTCGATGAAGGTCGGCGCGAACTCTTCGACATCGCGCAGGATCTTGATGGCGCCGAACGGCGCCAGCGCCTGGTTGTAGTCGACGCGCAGGTCCACTTTGTCGCCGAACTCCTTGCGGATCGCTTCGAGATGATCGAGGTCCTCGCGATGCGGCTTCACGCCGGTCTTGACCTTGTAGATGACATTGCCTTCAGGAACCATTTTCCGCATGCGCTCGAGGTCGGCGGCAAAATCCGGATCGGCGATCGAGAAGGAGAGGGGGATCGTGTCGCGCACGCGGCCGCCGAGCAGGTCTGCGACCGAGAGCCCCGACGATTTGCCGACGATGTCGAGCAGCGCCATCTCGATTCCGACCCTGGCTTCGGCATGGCCGACCAGCGCGCGGTCGAGCTCGGCCATCAGCGCGCGGATGCGGCGCACGGGCTTTCCGAGCACGATGGGCCGCAGATAGATGTCGAGCGCCGAGAACGCCGCCTCGGGCGTGCCGGTGAACACCTCCCACGGCGCCGCCTCGCCCCAGCCGACCACGCCGTCGCTCGACGTCAACTCGATCAGGGCGCGCTTCACCGTGCCCTTGACGTTGCCGACGCCCTGCAGGCGCGCCATCTTGATCGGGCTTTCGATCAGGAACAGCCTGATGCGTGCGACGGTTGCTTCGGTCATGTCAGGCCTCCATTGACGTGCCAGACCTGGCCGGTGACGTAGGATGCTTTGGGGGATGCGAGGAACGCGATGATCTCGGCGACTTCTTCCGGCCGCCCGCGGCGGCGCATCGGGATCAGCGCTTCGGTTGCGGCGATCTGCTCGGGCGACAGCCGGCTCTCGCTCGGCTTGTCCTTGAGGATGAGGCCGGGCGCGACGGCGTTGACGGTGATGCCGTCCTTGGCGAGCTCGACTGCCGTGAGCCGCACCAAGGCTTCCAGCGCGGAGCGGCTTGCGGCCGTTGCCGCAAAGGGCGCGAATTCAGGGCGGATTGCGTGCGCGACGAAGGACGACACCGCGACGATCCGCGCATCGCGCCCGGCGCGCAGCAGCGACAGTGCGGCGCCAACGAGACGCGTGAAGGCGAGCGCCGATTCATCCATGGCCTTGCGGAATTCATCCGCCGGCGTGCCGATCGCGCTGCCGCGGCGGGCGTGACCGCCGACGAGAACCAATCCATCGAGCCGCCCGAAGGCCGATTGCGCAGCGGCGACGGCATCGCTGGCCGCAGCCTCCTCGGCGAGATCGCCGAGGCATTTTGCGACCACGGCGCCTTTTGCTTCGGTCTCTGCCGCGGCGGCGTCGAGGCCTTCGGCATTGGAGCGTGTGTGCAGCAGCAGTGCGGTACCGGGCGCCGCGAGCAGCTTTGCGGTGGCGCGGCCGATGCCGCTGGCTGCACCGGTGACGAGATAGGCGCGATCGATATTGGGCATCACGATGTTGCGTTGGCCGGCGGCAAGGCGCCGGTGCGGTGGAAATGGCTGAGGAAGGCCCGCGTCGCGGCTTCCCTGGGGTTGTCGATGACCTGCCGCGCCGGGCCTTCCTCGACGACGATTCCGTCGCGCATGAAGATTAGGCGGTCGGCGACCTCGCGGGCGAACGCGATCTCGTGGGTCACGATCACCATGGTCATGCCCTCGGACGCGAGCTGCTGGATCACGTTCAGCACCTCGCCGACGAGCTCGGGATCGAGCGCGGAGGTGGCCTCGTCGAACAGCATCACATCGGGCTCCATCGCGAGCGCGCGTGCGATCGCCACGCGCTGCTTCTGGCCGCCCGAGAGCGTTGCCGGATATTGATCGGCCTTCTCCGCAAGGCCCACCTTGGCGAGCTGCGCGCGTGCGAGCTTTTCGGCATCGGCCTTGGCCATGCGCCGCACCGTGACCGGACCCTCCATGACGTTCTGAAGCGTCGTCATGTGCGGGAACAGGTTGAAATGCTGGAACACCATGCCGGTGGTGGCGCGGAATTTTGCCAGCGACTTCACGTCGGGCAGTTTTGTGCCTTCGCCGAACGCAAAGCGCGTGTCGCCGACGCGGACGCTGCCGCCGTCGGGCACGACCAGCAGGTTGATGCAGCGGAGCAGCGTCGATTTACCCGAGCCCGATGGGCCGATCAGCGCGACGACGCCGCCCTTGGCGACGTCGAGATTGATGTTCTTGAGGACTTCGTTGCTGCCGAAGCTCTTGCGAAGGCTGCGGATCTCGATCTTGGACGTGTCGCTCATTCGCTCACCGCCAGTCGCTTCTCGCCGCGGCGGACGATGATGGTCAGCGGGATCAGGATCGCCGCATAGGCGACCGCAACCGCGGTGTAGGTCTCCAGCGGCCGGTAGCTGTCATGGGCGGCGACCTGGCTCTGGTAGACGAGGTCGGGCACCGCCAGCACCGAGACCAGCGAGGTGTTCTTGAACTGGATGATCGACTGGTTCATCAGCGCCGGGATCATGCGCTTGATCGCCTGCGGCAGCACGATGCGCCGCATGCTCTGGCCGGGCGTCATGCCGAGCGCGGCGCCGGCTTCGGATTGGCCCTTGTCGATCGAGATGATGCCGCCGCGGATGATCTCCGAATAGAACGAGCCGCCATAGAGCGACAGCGCCAGCGCCGACGCGGTGATCGGCGTCATCTCGACACCGGCGAGGATCGGCAGCGCGTAATAGAACCAGATCAGCTGCACCAGGATCGGCGTGCAGCGGAACGCCTCGATGAAGGTGAGGGCTACGAGCCGTATCGGCTTGAAGCGCGACAGGCTGCCGAAGGCGCCGAACAGGCCGAAGACGAGGCCGAGCACGACGATCACCACGGTAAAGCCGACGGTGACGCCGAGCCCGTTGAGAAAGAGCCAGCGATAGCTCCAGAGGATGCCGAAGTCCCACTGATACATGCGTGTTTTAACTCGTACGACGTCGGTTTAGAAAATTCGTCGTCATGCCCGGGCCTGTCCCGGGCATCCACGTTCTTGGTGCCGCCGGTAGGGCGTGGATGGCCGGGACAAGCCCGGCCACGACGGTGTGGATGCGCCAAGCGCTCTTACAGCGACACGCCCGGCGGAATGTCCGCTTCCGTCACGCCCACCAGCTCCATGTTGGTGATGATGGCGTTGCGGATGAAGCCGAGGCCCTTGTTGAAGTCGATCCAGGTGTTGACGAAGTCGCGGAAGGTCTTGTCGTTCTCGCGGCGGAAGCCGGCGTTCGACGTCGTCGCGAAGATCGGCGTCGGCAGCACGAACTGGCCGAGCGAGGGATTCTTCTTCAGCACGGTCAGCGACAGCATGGTGATCAGGCACTGCGCGTCGACGCGGCCGGTCTGCAGCGCGGCGGTGGCGTCGTCGGCGGTCTTCAGGCGCGAGATCTGCGCCTTCGGCGTCAGGCGGCTGACGACCTGGTCGTGCGAGGAGCCCTGGTCCACCGCGATCTTGATGTCGGGCGAGTTCAATTCGGCCCAGCTCTTCGGCTTGAAGTCCTTCTTGCAGAGGATGCCGAAGGCGTTGTTGAAGACCGGCACCGAGAAGTCGACCACCAGCGCGCGCTTGGGCGTCGGGTTGAGGCCGAAGAAGATGTCGATCTTGTTGGACTGCAGGTCGAGCACCGAATTGCCCCAGGTGGTCTCGGTGATCTCGAGCTCGGCCTCCATGTCGTCGGCGAGGCCCTTGGCGATGTCGATGTAGAAACCCTTCCACTGGCCGGTGGCGAGGTCCTTCATGTAATAGGGCGCGCCGCCGCCGACCGCGCCGATCCGCATCTTCTTGGTCCGGCGGATGCGGGCGAAGGTCGATTCGTTCGGGTCGGCCGCGGTCTGGGCCACCGCCGGCGCAGCCAGCGCGGCCGCGGTCACCGCGCCAAGTCCGACAATCGATGCAACATCACGACGTGTAACCATTGGGATCAATCGCTTTTCTGGTTGGATGGAGTTCCGGCAGCGTTCTTAGCAAGGTGATGCCAGCAGAGAAAGCACAGCCTATCGGCTGGGCAGGTCCGGAATTGCCCGGATGCTGGGCAAGATCAAGCGGTTCTGGCCGATACCCGCTTGCTTTCCGCTCCCTTTGGCCCCAAATAGGGACCGGGAGATTGGCGGTGGACGAGCCACTCGCCAACCGGGTCAGGTCCGGAAGGAAGCAGCCCTAACGAGGTCCGGATCGGGTCGCTCGTCAGTCT
>Ga0209758_1001445_pt1 | contig 27970 bp, 23 predicted proteins | sample AraplaMF_Col_mMF_FD_184258 | JGI IMG/M metagenome (GOLD analysis project Ga0209758, IMG submission 184258) | Arabidopsis root microbial communities from the University of North Carolina, USA - plate scrape MF_Col_mMF (SPAdes) (version 2) | ecosystem: Host-associated > Plants > Roots > Endosphere...
TCTCGATCATCGACAGGGTGAAGCCCTTGGCCCCGTAGCCGTAGAGCCGCAGGTTGCGCTTCTCGGTCTCGGCCAGCCGGGCGTCGATCTGCTCGGCGTCGCCGTAGGGGGCCAGCAGTTCGACGAACCGCTTGTGGGTCAGGCGGAATATGGTCTCGTTGTGCCAAAGGGTGTCGTCGGCGTCGACGCCGACGGTCGTGACGGGCATTGGAAGCTCTCCGGGTCCGCGCCGGTGATACGCCGCGTCGCCGTCCGACGCCAAGACGCGGCGGTCAGCCTTCCTCGCCGCGACCCTCGGCCTCGTCGGCGCTGTCGCCGCGGAACGTCCGTTCCTCCAGCCGGAGGCGTTCCTCCTCGAACCGGTTGGTCAGGTGGAGCATCTGTTCGGTCAGGTTCGCCGAAACGGTCGAGGCCGGTTCTTCGAAGCGATCGTCATAGGAATTGGACATATAAGGTCACAGGCACAGCTAGGGCGCCCCCGCCCATGCCCATCCAAACGATGTCGGCTGGCCGACGTTCCCAAGGCCAAGATAGGTTTTTGGCCCCTAGAAGCTCTGCGCCACGAAAATCACCGCGCTGACCGGCGCGGCGGCCACGAGCAGCACACGCAGGCCGGTCTCGACCAGGCCGAACCAGTCGGTGGCGGCGGGGGCGACAGGGGCGACCAGCGGGCTCATGGGACCAACTCCGTTGAAGCTCGACCATGGGCCTCAAGGTGTTACCGCGTCGACCGCGCGAACGGACGCACCCCCGCGACAAGTTGTTCCAGCCGTGGCGCCGAAGCGACGGTGTCCCGGGCGACAGCCTCTGCGAGGCTTCCGGGATGACAACCGTTTAAAGAGGTTCCGGTGCGCCCGAGCCGGGTGTCAGGCCCACGAGGCCGGGGGCTGTCGCGGGTCCGGCGGTGGCGGCCGCACGCTGGCGCAGGCCGGGTGGGCCTTGTAGACGCGCTTCAGCGAGGCGGGGAAGCGGTGCAGGGCGGCGGTGGGCCGGATCGGCCGGGCCGACAGGTCGCCGCCGCAGTTGGGGCAGACCCCGGAGAATCGCGCCTCCACGCAATCGACGCAGAAGGTGCATTCGAAGGTGCAGATCCGCGCGTCCGGGCTGTCGGGCGGCAGGTCGCGATCACAGCACTCGCAATTGGGACGCAGTTCGAGCATGGGCCGTCCTCCCGTGTTCTTATGCTGATTGTGGCGCTTAACCCTTCCAGCATAGGGGCTTTGGGGTTCGCCGCGCGAGGGGGCTTGTTGGTCGATCACGGGAATGTGGGGCCACGCTCCGACTCCCGTGATCGAAGGGGTTGACCCCCCCGCCATACCCCCCTAGACACGCCGCCGTTTGCGCGGCGGGCGGGGTTACACCCTGCCCGCCTTTTTGCGAGAATGATCCGCCCTTTCGGGCCCGCGTTTTGGAGGCGCTTTTCGAGATGTCCAAAGACCTTCTCCCCCCTCCTGTTTTGCTCAAGGGCGTTACCGGCGTTCTGGCCCTGGCCGACGGCACGATCCTGCAAGGCGTGGGCTGCGGCGCGGTCGGCGATGCGGTCGGCGAGGTGTGCTTCAACACCGCCATGACCGGCTACCAGGAGATCCTGACCGATCCGTCCTACATGGCCCAGATCGTCGCCTTCACCTTCCCGCACGTGGGCAATGTGGGGACCAATCTCGAGGATCTGGAGCAGATGAGCGGCGGGGCCGAGACGGCTGCTCGCGGCGTCCTGTTCCGCGAGGTCCCGACCGATGCGGCCAACTGGCGCGCCAACAGCGACTTCGACGCCTGGATGCAGCGGCGCGGCGTCATCGGCCTGGCCGGCGTCGACACCCGCGCCCTGACCCGCAAGATCCGCGAGACCGGCATGCCGCACGGCGTGATCGCCCACTCGCCGACCGGCCAGTTCGACCTTCCCGCCCTGGTCGCCAAGGCCAAGGCCTGGGCCGGTCTCGAAGGTCTGGACCTGGCCAAGGACGCCTCGACCACCCAGACCTTCACCTGGGACGAGGGCCTGTGGTCGTGGCCCGAGGGCTACGCCAAGCTGGACAAGCCCAAGTACGAGGTCGTGGTCCTGGACTACGGCGTCAAGCGCAACATCCTGCGCGCCCTGGCCCATGTCGGCGCCCGCGCCACGGTGGTGCCGGCCAACACCTCGGCCGAGGACATCCTGGCCCGCAATCCCGACGGCGTGTTGCTGTCCAACGGCCCGGGCGACCCGGCCGCGACGGGGGAGTATGCGGTTCCCGTTATTCAGACGCTGGTCGAGAGCGGCAAGCCGGTGTTCGGCATCTGCCTGGGACACCAGATGCTGGCCCTGGCGCTGGGCGCCCAGACCGTGAAGATGGAACAGGGTCACCATGGGGCCAACCACCCCGTGAAGGACCTGACGACCGGCAAGGTCGAGATCGTCTCGATGAACCACGGCTTCACCGTCGACAGCGCTTCGCTGCCGAAAGCGGTGACCGAGACCCACGTGTCGCTGTTCGACGGCACCAACGCCGGCATCGCCCTGGAGGGCAAGCCGGTGTTCTCGGTGCAGCACCACCCGGAAGCCTCGCCCGGCCCGACCGACAGCCTCTACCTGTTCGAGCGCTTCGCCGGCCTGATGGACGCGGCCAAGTAGGCTTCCCGCTCCGCCCAGGAACGTCCGACGCCCGCGGTTCCGGCCGCGGGCGTCGTGCGTTTGACTCGATGTAACAGTGCTTATACATATGGTGTCATGACACCGCCAACGCCGACGCTCGGCACGCTCCTGCGCCATCTGATCGAGCTGCTCGACGGCGCGGTGGAGCAGGCCTACCGCGCCTCGGGCCTCGACTATCGGCCGCGCTATACGCCCGTGGTCAAGGCGCTGGCCGCCCTGGGGCCGGTCTCCATCCGCGCCATTTCGCGCCAGGCCGGCATCAGCCATTCGGCCGCCAGCCAGACCGTTTCCCAGATGACCCGGGCGGGGCTGGTGGTCCTGTCGCCGGGCCTGGACGGGCGCGAGCGCATCGTCGCCCTGACGCCACGCGCTGAGGCCATGCTGCCGGCGGTGACCCGGCAATGGCGAGCGGTGAACGCCGCCGCCGCCGGCCTCGACGCCGAGCTTTCCGCGCCGCTTTCGGCGCTGCTGGTCGAGACGATCGCCGCCCTCCAGCGCCGGCCTTTCGGCGACCGCATCGACCAGGCGGCCGCCCAGCTTTCCGACGATCCGCCCTCCAGCCCGGAACCCGCATGAAACCGCGTCGTCTTCTGCTGCCCCTGGCGGTGCTCGCCCTGGGCACGCCGGCCGCCCCCGTCCTGGCCCGGCAAGTCGCGCTCGGGGTGGAGCAGGCCGCGCCCAGCGCCCTGTCCAGGGCCGACCGCGACGCGGCCCTGGCGAAGATCGCCGAGGCGGTGCGGACCTCCTACGTCTTTCCCGAGAAGGACGACGCGATCGTCGCGCGGCTGGACGCGGCGCGACGGGAGGGGCGCTACGACACCGGCGACGCGGGGGTGTTCGCCGAGCGGGTCACCGAGGACCTGCGCGCCGCCAGCGACGACCGCCACATGTACATGCTGTACGACCCCGCCCAGTACGCGGCGACCCGCGCCGATCCGGCGGGCGACGGCTCGGCCAGCGAGGCCGCCGAGGTGGCGTTCGAACGCCGCGCCGCCATCCGCGACCATCACGGCCTGGTCGCCCAGTCCATCCTGCCGGGCAACATCCGCTACCTGAAGATCGCCGCCTTCGAGTGGGTGAACGACGAGACCGGAACGCTCTACGACGAGGCCCTGCGGTTCCTGAAGGACGGCGACGCGGTGATCATCGACCTGCGCGGCAATCCGGGCGGCTCGCACCCGGCGGTGCGCTACCTGGTCAGTCACTTCATGGACCCCGACGTCCTGGAGCTGACCTTCCTGGCGGGCGGCGAGGCGCCCAAGCAGTCGCGGACGCTGGAGCACCTGCCCGCCGGCCGCCTGAAGGGCAAGCCGCTCTATGTGCTGATCGACGGCGCCACCGGGTCGGCCGCCGAGGCCTTCGCCTACGACGTCCAGCAGTTCAAGCTGGGCGAACTGGTCGGGGCCAAGACGGCGGGCGCGGCCAACAACAACAGGTTCGTGCCGGTGGCGCCCGGATTCATGCTCAGCGTTTCCTTCGGCCGTCCCGTCCATGCCGTGAGCCAGGCCAACTGGGACGGAACCGGCGTCGCGCCGAGCGTCGTGGCGACGTCGGCCCAGGCGCTGGACGTCGCCCAGTCCCTGGCCCTGGCCCGCCTGGCGGCCGCGCCGGGCGCCTCGGCCGAGGCCCTGGCCGACTACGCCTGGGCGCGCGCGGCCGTCGACGCGGCGCTGAATCCGGTCTCCATCCCCTCCGGCCAGCTGAAGGCCTGGGCGGGACGCTATGGCGAGGTGACGATCAGCCTGCGCGACGGCAAGCTGTGGATGGCGCGCGCCGACCGTCCGCTGCGGGGCCTGACGCCCCTGACCGCCGACGGGCTGTTCGCCGTCGACGGCTCGGACATGCTGCGCGCGCGCTTCACCAGCGCCGGCCTGGAAACGCTGTGGCGGGGCGATCCCGAACCGCGGCGCTATCCGAAAGGCGGGCCGGCCAAGCCCTAGCCGGTCACAAAACGACGACCCAATTGTCATGGCCGCATCACGTTCCCCGCCGGGGCGCGTGATAGCCTTTTCGCGTTCCGGTTCCCCTGCGACCCTTCGACGAGGATCCCATGACCTACGAACGCATCGGCGGCGAGGCGATCGCCAACGCCGCCCTCGACGACTTCTTCCGCCGCGCCCAGGACGACGCCCTGCTGACCCACCTGGTCGGGCCGGTGATCTCGCCGGGCGCGCGGGCCTTCATGGCGGCGGCCCTGGATCTCGACAACGACGACGAGGCCCGCCTGGCCCCGGCCCTGGCCTGGCTCTCGGACAGCGGTCCCGAGGACGAGGACCTGGACCACATGATCGGCCACCTGGCCCTGGCCCTGGAAGCCCAGGGCGTCGGCGACGAGATCATCGCCGAGATCGCCGACCGCGCGGAAAGCCTGCGCGACGCCGCGCTGGGCGTCTGGCCGGACGACGAGGAGGATGAGGACGAGGAAGACGAGGCGGCGGCCTAGGGCGTCGGCCCCCTCAGTCGCTTCGCGACAGCTCCCCCAGAGGGGAGCATCTGCGCCTCGATAGATCCTCCCCCTCTGGGGGAGGTGGCCCGAAGGGCCGGAGGGGGCTCTGCGCAGCCTAGGTCCCGAACTGGGTGAACGGGACCTTGTTGAACAGCTCGCGCTCGGCGCCGCGCGGGTCGTCCGCCATCCGCGTGGTGTTGTCGAACACCAGGGTCTGGCGGCGGGGCAGGGTGTAGGGCTCCCACTTCGGGATGGACGGGTTGTTGGGATTGCCCGTGCGGGCGAAGGCGATGAAGGTGTCGGCCAGCCGCTCGTGCATGGCCACGGCGTCCGGACCCGAACCGGTGATCACGCCGGGAGCGTCGAAATTGCCGAACACCAGCTGCATGTCCAGGGTGTGCGGCGCGCCCCAGACGCCGCCGTCCTTGGGCGCGCGCCAGTCCAGCTGGTAGGCGAAGGCGGGCGCGCCGGCCTTGGCCCGTTCCTCGTCCTGGATGATCGCCGCCTTCCACGACCGGCCGGCGGTCCCGGCCGCGAAATAGACGTCGGCCGGCGTGTAGCGCGGATAGATCCGGCGATAGGCCGCCACCACCGTGGCGGGGTCGATGTCGATCCGGGCGTTGAACTGGGCCGGCAGCTTCTCGACCACCTGCTCCCAGGTCAGGTCCAGCAGGCTCTTGTCATAGCCGACGAAGCCGCGCGTCTCGTCATGGGTGTTGCCGCACATCATGGGCACGTCCAGGCCCACCGGCGAGGCGTCGGGGAAGAACGGGTGGCGGGTCAGCGACCGCTCGTCCAGCACCGGGCCCATATAGACCCCGCCACTGCCGGCGATCGGGTCGACGGCCTTCAGCCCGGCCAGGACCTGGTCGGCGGGCAGGGCGCGCAGGGCGGCCAGGTCCTTGATCGCGAGCTTGTCGATGAAGCCCTTGGCGCGCCTAGTGGCGTTGAACGGGCCGGCGGCGGTGACCTGCTGGCCGCTCATGGTGGCGGCGCGGTGGAACAGGCCCTTGGCGGCCGGCATGGCCATCAGGGTGGCGATCTTGGCCCCGCCGCCCGACTGGCCGAACAGCATGACATTGCCCGGATCCCCGCCGAACGCGGCGATGTTGTCGCGCACCCATTGCAGGGCCAGGACCAGGTCCAGCTGGCCGGCGTTGCCGCTGTCGGCCACCGTCGGGTCGTCGAACAGCCGCGCCAGATAGAGGTAGCCGAAGGCGTTGAGCCGGTGGTTGACGGTGACCACGACGACATCGCCGCGCCTGGCCAGCTTGGTCCCGTCGTACCAGGGGCTGGCGCCCGAGCCGGTGTTGTAGGCGCCGCCGTGGATATAGACCATCACCGGTCGCTTCCTGCCGTCGGCCAGGCCCTTCCTGCCCAGCGGAGCGGGGGTCCAGATGTTGAGGAACAGGCAGTCCTCGCCCTGGCCTTCGCCGTCCTCGCCCTTGCCCTGCGGGCAGGCCGGGCCATAGGCCAGGGCGTCGGCCACGCCGGTCCACGGCCTGGGCGGCCGGGGCGGCATGAAGCGCCCGGCGCCCCCGGTGTCGGCCCCGTAGCGCAGGCCCTTGAACACCTGGACGCCGTCGCCGGCCGCGCCGCGCACCTTGCCATAGGTGGTGGCCACCACCGGACCCGGCTGGGCGGCCAGGGCGGGGCTCGAGGCCAGGGCCAGGGCCGCGCCCGCGCCGGCGATCAGGCCGCGACGATCGAGGTTGGAATGATCCATGGGCGTCCTCCAGGCGCGGTTGGGCTCGCGCTCGGCGGAATCGCTACCACGGTTCCTGACACCGGTGACATCCACTTTTTTGACTGGGGCGGAGCTCCTCCCCCCGTGGGGGAGGCGGCGCGAAGGCGCCGGTGGGAGGAGCGGACCCACCTCGGCAAACTCCCCCTCCGTCGGCTTTGCCGACACCTCCCCCAAAGGGGGAGGACCTAAAGCGCCGCCACCGCCTTCGCATGCGCCCGCACCACGGCCAGGGTCGAGGCGTCCGTGTCGAACACTCCGAACAGGCCCTGTTCCTCCTGCGGCGGATCGCCGACATAGGAGCGGTCGCCCATCTTGAACCAGGCGTCGGGGTGCTGGGCCCGGCCCTCGCCGTTCCAGGCCCAGAAGTTGGTCCCGGCCAGCGGGCCGCCGGCCTTCATGTCGGCTTCGACCAGGCCGAACATCATCCTGTAGAACCGGTCGCGATGGGTGGTGGGGCCGCCGGGCGTGAAGGCGCGATCCTCGCGGATCAGGCCGAACTCCTCGATCACCAGCGGCTTGTTCAGCCCCTTGGCGATGGCGATGTGACGCGCCACGTAGTCGCGGCACTTGGCCTCGCCGGCTTCATAGGTCGCCGGCTGGTTCTTAAACTCGATCCAGCCCCAGTTGTTGGGCCAGACGTGCAGGGTCAGGTAGTCGATGCTGGCCGGCTTGTGGGCCTCGACCACGCAGGCTTCGCGCTGCAGGCAGCCCATGGCCCCCTCGCTGCCGGTGGTGACCAGGTGGCGCGGGTCCAGTGACTTGATCAGGGCCGAGGTCTCGGCGATCCAGCGGTAGTAGGTCGGCAGGTTGGCGACCCCGAAGGCCTCGCTGCCGCCCGGTCGCGGCTCGTTGGCCAGCTGCCAGGCCATGATGGTCGGGTCGTCGCGATAGGGCTTGCCGGTCACGCTGCTGACCCGGCCGACCAGGGCGCGCAGATAGTGGCGGAACAGGTCCTGGGCCTTGGCGTCGCCATAGAAGCGGGCCGAATAGTCGGCGAACTCCGGCCAGGGGTGGGCGGGGTCGCCCTGCTGGAACCAGTCGCCATTGCCGGTCCAGCGCAGATAGGCCGGCATGCCGCCCGACCAGTCCCAGAAGTTGTTGACGTAGATCACCGCCTTCATGCCGCGCTTGGCCATCTCGGCCAGCACCACGTCCAGGCCCTTGAGCAGGTCCTGGTCGTAGTCCTCGCCCGGGCCGCGGAAGGTGGGGGAGATCGCCACCTTGGCCGGCGAGGTCTCGCCCGCGCCCAGGATGCGCAGGTTGCTGACGCCCAGGGCCTTCAGCCGGTCCAGCTCGCGGCCCAGCCGCGCGCGGTCACCGGACACGCCCGGCGAGCCCAGCCAGGCCCCGTACCACAGGTTCGCGCCGACGAAGCGGTAGGGCTTGCCGCCCAGGCTGAGACGGCCGTCCTTGACCGTGACGAAGGTGGAGGGCGCGGCGGCCCCGTGCGCGGCTTGAGCGCCGACGGCGGCCAAGGCGGCGGTTCCGGCGGCCAGCAGGTGGCGTCTCGACAGCATGGTTCACTCCCCGTTGTTTTGGGACAACCTAAAGGGTGCGGGCGGCCTGGGGGAAGGGATTAAATAAATTTGATTTCGGAATGGCCGTCCCTTTCTCGTGGGAGGATGGCGCCGCCGATCAGTTGCGGCGCGCAAAAAGATCACGGCTCATGTCGGACGGGTCGCGGGTGACGCGTCCTCGGTGGGAAGCCAGCGATCGGGAGATCATCGCCATGAACAGCGCCACACCGCCCTTGACGCCCACCATCACCGCCTTCAAGGCCTCGCCCGATCGCGGCCAGGGCCTGGCGCGCGACATGCGCGTGCGCTGGGCGCTCGAGGAGGTCGGCCAGCCCTACGAGGTCCGGCTCGTCACGTTCGCCGAGATGAAGGCTCCGGCGCACCGGGCGCTGCATCCGTTCGGCCAGATCCCGACCTACGAGGAAGGCGACCTGGTGCTGTTCGAGTCCGGGGGCATCGTGCTCCACGTCGCCCAGACCCGCGCGGGCCTGCTGCCGGACGACCCCGACGCCCGGGCCCGGGCGATCACCTGGATGTTCGCCGCGCTCAGCACCGTCGAGCAGTCGATCGTCGAACTGCAGTTCGTCCTGTTCACCGAGCGCGACAAGAGCTGGTACGAAGAGCGCCTGGCGATGGTCCACGACCGCATCCGCGCGCGGCTGGGCGAACTCTCCGACCGCCTCGGCGACGCCGACTGGCTGAACGGCGCGTTCAGCGCCGCCGACCTGATGATGGCCTCGGTTCTGCTGAGGACGCGCGGGTCGGGCCTGCTGGACGAATATCCCCGGCTGGCCGCCTATGTCGCCCGCGCCGAGGCCCGGCCCGCCTACCAGCGCGCCTTCGCCGCCCAGCTGGAAGTCTTCAAGGCGACGCTGGCGGGGTAGGAAACCTCGTCCTTCGACAAGCTCAGGATGAGGTTTCCTACCCCGCCGAGCCTCCAATGGTCCTCATCCTGAGCTTGTCGAAGGACGAGGACCACGACCCTACAGATTCAGCAGCGACGGGTCCCCGCCCTGGGCGGTGATGTTGATGCTCAGCGCCCGCTCGACCGCGTAGCGCAGCAGGGCGTGGGGACCGCCGGCCTTGGGGCCGGTGCCCGACAGGCCCTCGCCGCCGAACGGCTGGACGCCGACCACGGCGCCGGTCATCGAGCGGTTGACGTAGCAGTTGCCGGCCGGGACCAGGCGCTGGACGTCGGCCGCGAAGCTCTCGATCCGCGAATGGACGCCCAGGGTCAGGCCGTAGCGGCGGGCGGCCAGGGCGCCGGCGACCTGCTCCAGGTCCTCGGGCCGGTAGCGCACCACGTGCAGCACCGGGCCGAACACCTCGCGCTCCAGGAAGTCGGCGGCGGGGATCTCGGCCAGCACCGGGGCGAAGAAGGTCCCCGTCTCCGGCGCGGGCAGGGCGTGCAGCACCTTGGCCTCGTGGTTCAGGCGCGCCAGGTGCTTGTCCAGCGCGGCCTTGGCCTCGAGGTCGATCACCGGCCCGACGTCGGTGACGGCCTGGGCCGGGTCGCCGAGGACCAGGGCGTCCATCGCGCCCTTCAGGCCCTCGATGATGTGGTCGGCGGTGTCGGTGGGCAGGAACAGCAGGCGCAGGGCCGAGCAGCGCTGGCCGGCCGAGCCGAAGGCCGACAGGATCACGTCGTCGATCACCTGCTCGCGCTGGGCGGTGGTGTCGACGAACATGCCGTTGAGGCCGCCGGTCTCGGCGATGAACGGCACGATCGGCCCCTGGCGCTGGGCCAGGGTCTGGTTGATCCGCCAGGCGGTGTCGGTGCCGCCGGTGAAGGCCACGCCGTCCAGGCCCTCGTGGGCGGTCAGGGCCGCGCCGACCGTCTCGCCACGGCCCGGCAGCAGGGCCAGCAGGCGATGGTCCAGGCCGGCGGCGTGGTACAGTTTCACGGCCTCCATGGCGATCAGCGGGGTCTGCTCGGCCGGCTTGGCCAGCACCGCGTTGCCGGCCGCCAGGGCGGCGGCGACCTGGCCGGTGAAGATGGCCAGCGGGAAGTTCCATGGGCTGATGCAGACGAAGACGCCGCGGCCCGCCAGGCGCAGGCTGTTGGTCTCGCCGACCGGCCCGGCCAGGACCTCGCCGGCCAGGCCGAACTGGTCTTCGGCCAGCTTGGCGTAGTAGCGGCAGAAGTCGACGGCCTCGCGCACCTCGGCGATGGCGTCGGGCAGGGTCTTGCCGGCCTCGCGCGAGAGGAGGGCGCACAGGCGCTCGAGATTGGCCTCCAGGGCGTCGGCCATGGCCCGCAGCACCTCGGCTCGGGCCGGACCGCCGGCCTGGTCCCAGGCCGGCTGGGCGGCGCGGGCCAGGCGGAAGGCCTGGTCGATCTGCGCCGGCTGGGCTTCGGAGACCACCCCGACGACCCGCTCGTGGTCGGCCGGGCTCTGCACCGGCATCGGCGGGGCGCCCGCCGTCAGCTTGCCGCCGACCAGCGGGCCGGCCGACAGGGTCAGGCCGTCCAGCTCGGCCAGGTGGGCGGCCAGGCGGTCGCGGTCGGCTTTGACCGACAGGTCGAGGCCGGCGCTGTTGCGGCGGCGGGGGCCGTAGACCTCGACCGGCGTCGGGATCTTGGCGTGGCGGTCGGGATGGGCCTCGACCGCGGTGATCGGATCGACCACCACCTTCTCGACCGGCACTCGCTCGTCGAGCAGGGCGTGGACGAACGAGGTGTTGGCGCCGTTCTCCAGCAGGCGGCGGACCAGGTAGGGCAGCAGGTCCTCGTGGCCGCCCACCGGGGCGTAGGCCCGCAGGGTGACGCCGTCATAGAGGTCGTCGGCGGCCTTGTAGAGCGCCTCGCCCATGCCGTGCAGGCGCTGGTGCTCGATCCTGACGCCGGCGGTCTTCGACATCCGCACCACGGCGGCCAGGGTGTGGGCGTTGTGGGTGGCGAACTGGGCGTAGAGGTGCGGGGCCGCGGCGATCAGGGCCTTGGCGCAGACCAGGTACGACAGGTCGGTGGCCGGCTTGGTGGTGTAGACCGGATAGTCCGGGCGACCGGCCACCTGGGCGCGCTTGATCTCGCTGTCCCAGTAGGCCCCCTTCACGAGCCGGACCATCAGGCGGCGGCCGGTCTCCTTCGACAGGGCCGTCAGGCGGGCGATCACCTCGGGGCAGCGCTTCTGGTAGGCCTGGACGGCCAGGCCCAGGCCGGTCCACGCGCCCAGCTCGGGCTCGCGGCACAGGCGGTCCAGCAGTTTCAGCGACAGCGCCAGGCGGTCGGCCTCCTCGGCGTCGATGGTGAAGTTCAGGTCGTGCCTGGCGGCGATCCTGGCCAGGCGCAGGACGCGCGGATAGAGCTCGTCCCAGACGCGGGTCTCCTGCGTCGCCTCGTAGCGCGGGGTCAGGGCCGACAGCTTGACCGACACGCCGTGGCCGGCTTCGGGGCCGGCCCTGTTGGACAGCTTGCCGACCGTCTCGATGGCGTCGGCATAGGCCTTCTCGTAGCGGGCGGCGTCGGCGGCGGTGCGGGCCCCTTCGCCCAGCATGTCGAAGCTGCAGATGTCGCCGTCGTTGGCGGCGCGCTTGATGGCCGCCTCGATGGTGCGGCCCAGCACGAACTGTTCGCCCATGATGCGGATGGCCTGGCCGACGGCGGCGCGGATCACGGGCTCGCCAAGACGTCCCGCGATCTTCTTGATGAAGCCGGGCAGGTCGCGCTTGGCGTCTTCGTCGGGCTCGACGATCTTGCCGGTCAGCATCAGGCCCCAGGTCGAGGCGTTGACGAACAGGCTGTCGCTGCCGCCCAGGTGGGACGCCCAATCGGCCGAGCCGATCTTCTCGGCGATCAGCTTGTCGCGGGTGTCGTCGTCGGGCGTGCGCAACAGGGCCTCGGCCAGGCACATCAGGGCCAGGCCCTCGCGGGTGCCGAGCGAGAACTCCTGCAGGAAGCTTTCCACCACGCCCTGCTTGCGGACGCTGCGGCGGGCGCCGCGGACCAGGGCCTCGGCCTCGGCGCGGACAGCGGCGCGGTCCTCGCGGCTCAGGGGCTGGGCGGCCAGCAGGTCGGCGATCACCGCCGCCTCGTCACGATACTTGCCGTCGTCCAGGGAATCCCAATCGGTCATGGTCGCCTCGTTGGTGGATATCGCCGCTATATCGTCGGTTTGCTCGAAGGTGCTTCGTTTGTTTGGCGGTGAGGCTGGATGATCTTCGGAGAAATCGCGCAACGGCGCGATCGGCTCCAGGCGCGCGACAAGCCGTCGCGGCGCGCGGGGCGGGCCGGATCATGAGGGGCCAGGCGGGGTTGGGGAAGGGGAGAGGTGGGAAGGGACGCGATACGGGGGGAGGTCGCGCGTCCCTTCCGCTCTCACACGGCGCCAACGGGGGAGAGGGCGCCATGTCTGCGCTCCGCCGGGGGGAGTGGCGGAGGCGGGTCCTGGATCGCCGGGCCACCGGGGGGGGTGGCGGCCGAGCTCGCTAGGACGATCGAGGGTATAGGCCTGGCTATGGCGAAGGTGCTTTGTTTATTGGTATGAAATTCCGAACTATCTTCGGTCAGAAAGGGAAATGGCGATGTCTGCTCTAGATGACACCGATCGCCGGCTTTTGCGGGTCCTGCAGGCCGACGGCCGCATCACCAACGCCGAGCTGGCCAAGCGCTGCAACCTGTCGCCGGCCGCCACCTTCGACCGGGTGCGGCGGCTGCGCGAGCGGGGCTTCATCACCGGCTACGCGGCGCTGCTGGACCCGGCCAAGGTCGACCGCGCCCTGCTGATCTTCGTCGAGGTGGTGCTGGATCGCACGACCGGCGACGTGTTCGACGACTTCGCCCTGGCCGTGCGCCGCGCGCCCGAAATCCTGGAATGCCACATGGTGGCGGGCGGCTTCGACTACCTGATCAAGGCCCGGGTGCGCGACATGGAGGCCTATCGCGGCTTCCTGGGCGACATTCTCGTGAAGATGCCGGGCGTGCGCGAGACCCGGACCTACGCGGTGCTGGAAGAGGTCAAGAGCACGGTGCAGCTGCCGCTGTGAGACGGTGCGTCCTTCGAGGCCCGCTGCGCGGGCGCCTCAGGAAGAGGAACCCAGAGCCACCTACCTGCCTCGTCCTGAGGTGCGAGCCGCAGGCGAGCCTCGAAGGACGCACGGCCTAGCCGCCCTTCTCCCGTTTCCGCCACCCCGCTGCCTTGGCCTTGTTGCCGCAGGCGCTCATCGAGCACCAGCGGCGGTCGCCCTTGCGCGAGGTGTCGACGAACAGCACCGCGCAGGGCGGGCCTTCGCATTGGCGGATGCGGTCGGAAAAGTCGCCGCCCAGCAGCGACACGCCCTCGCGGGCCAGCTCGGCCAGCAGGCCGCGGACGTCGCCGGACAGGCGGGCCCGGCCGTCGGCGTCCAGCTGCAGCGGGGCGGCGGGCAGGGCGGCGTAGCCGTTGAGCAGGTCGCGGTCGGCCTCGGGCAGGGCGGCGCCCTCGGCGCGCGACAGGGCCAGGCGATAGAGCGCCTCGCGCAGCGACCGGGCCTGGACGAGGTTGCCCTCGGTGGAGCCTGGCGAGGCCTGGACCAGTTCGGCCGCCACCAGCCAGCGGTCGAGGTCGGCCGGCGTGGCCAGCAGGTCGCGCGGCGCGGCGCCCAACCGGCCCGTCACGGTCGCCGCCAGGTCCAGGGCCGGACTGCCACCCCGGAACTTGAAACCGTCGCGGATTTCCGCCTTCGCCGTCATCTCGCCCTCCGAACCGGATTGACAGGTTATGGTGTTTCGCGAAAGATCGGCAAGCTAACCTGATAAACAGGTTATATCTTGGAGGGCGACATGAACACGATCCACGGGCGGCGTCTCGGCGTCGGCCTGGCCCTGGCCACGGCGCTGTCGGCGACCGCCGCGACGGCGGCCGAGCCCTCGCTGACCGGAACCTGGACCCTGACGGCGGCCGACCGCCTGGCGCCGGACGGTTCGCGTAGCCGCGACTACGGCCAGCATCCGAAAGGGCGGCTGATCATCGACGCCCAGGGGCGCTACAGCCTGCAGATCTTCAACGGCGAGCGCCTGCGCGTCGCCTCGGGCGACAAGGCGACGGCCACGCCGGAGGAGTTCGCCAGCGCGGCGCTCGGATCGTCCACACACTACGGGACCGTGGCCGTCGACACGGCCGCCCACGTGCTGGTCTTCCGGATCGAGGGGGCGTCGTTCCCCAACTGGGAGGGGACCGAGCAGCGGCGCAAATACGTCCTGACCGCCGACCGCCTCAGCTACCAGGTGCCGACGCCGCGTCCCGACGGTTCGATCCCGATCTCGGAGTGGCGGCGCGAGCGGTGACGAGTCCCGGCGCGTCCGCATCGCCGCGCCCCTCCTGTTGTCATCCCGGAAAGCGCGCAGCGCTTGTCCGGGATCCAGGGGCGGGCACGGCTTTGGTCCGGTCCCCTGGGTCCCGGACAGCCCCTGCGGGGCTTCCGGGATGACAACTTGATCTGAGCGCTGAAGCCGAGGGTCCGGCCGCTGGCGCGCTCCACGCCCGCGCCCTGGCAAGGTTGGAAGGGGCGCGCGGGATCTGGGGGGAGCGCGCCCCTTCCGGCTTGGCGGCGTCGGGGGGCGACGCCGCTAGCACTCCCCCGCTGGGGTCGGGGGATCTATGTGGCTCAGCGGCCGGCGGGAGCGCCGCCGCCGAGCGACTTGTACAGCGTGGCCAGGTTGGTGGCCCGGGCCAGGCGGGCCCCGATCAGGCCCTGCTGGGCGGTGTAGAGCGTCCGCTGGGCGTCCAGCAGGGTCAGGGAGCTGTCGATCCCCGCGCCGTACCGGGCCCGCGACAGGCGGACCGAGTCGTTGGCGGCGGCGACCAGGCGCTCCTGCGAGCCCACCCGGTCCTGGATCGTCGACTGCACGGCTAGGCCGTCGGAGACCTCGCGGAACGCGGTCTGCACCGCCTTCTCGTAATTGGCCACCGCGATGTCGCGGCTGGCCTTGGCGCTGTCGAGATTGGCGACATTGGCCCCGCCGGCGAAGATCGGCAGGCTGATGCGCGGGGCGAAGCTCCAGGTCCCGTTGCCGCTGTCGAACAGATTGCTCAGCGCGCCGCTGGCGACGCCCGTCGAGGCGGTGAGGCTGATGCTCGGGAAGAACGCCGCCCGGGCCGCGCCGATATTGGCGTTGGCGCCGGCCAGGTCATGCTCGGCGGCCAGCACGTCCGGCCGGCGGGTCAGCACGTCGGACGGGATGCCGGCGGGCAGGTCCGGCAGGATCTGGGCGGTGACCAGGCCGCCGGCCGGCAGCAGGTCGGCCGGCACGTCGGCGCCGACCACCAGCCGCAGGGCGTTCCTGTCCTGCTCGACCTGGGCGACATAGGTCGCCACGTCCGAGCGGGCGGTCTCGGCCAGGGTCTCGGCCTGGCGCAGGTCCAACTGGTTGGCCGCCCCGGCGTCGAACCGGCTGCGGGTCAGCTTCAGCGACTCTTCCCGCGTGCGCAGGGTCTCCTGGGCCAGGGCCAGCAGGTCCTGGTCGGCGGCCAGGCTCAGCCAGCTGTTGGCCGTCTGGGCGATCAGGCTGATCTGCACCGAGCGGCTGGTCTCGCGGGTGGCCAGGTAGCTCTGCAGGGCGGCGTCCTTGAGGCTGCGCACCCGGCCGAACAGGTCCAGCTCCCAGGCGGTGACGCCGACCCCGGCCGTATAGGTCGTGGTGGTGCGATCGCCGCCCTGGAGGACGGATTGGGCTTCGGTCGTGTGGCTGCGGGTCCCGGTCGCCGTGGCGTCGACGCCCGGCAGCAGGGCCGCGCGCTGCACCCGGTACTGGGCGCGGGCCTTTTCGATGTTGAGCACCGCCACGCGCAGGTCGCGGTTGTTGCTCAGCGCCAGGTCGATCACCCCTTGCAGGCGCGGATCGATGAACACGTCGCGCCAGGCCAGGTCGGCGGCGGTGGTCGCCGAACCGTTGGCCCCCCCCGTGTTGGCTTGGGCGATCGGCCAGGCGTTGTCGACCGCCAGGGCGGGGCGCACGGTCTTGGGCGCCAGGGTGCAGGCGCTCAGGGCCGTGGCGGCCAGCAGGGTCAGGGTCAGGTTGCGAACAAGCATCTTTAGTGGCTCTCGGCCGGAGTCGTGACGGCCTCGTCGTGGCGACGCGGCTTGGGTTTGAAGATCCGCTCGACGATCACGAAGAACAGCGGGACGAAGAAGATCGCCAGCACGGTGGCCGAGAGCATGCCGCCGATCACGCCGGTGCCGATCGCGTGCTGGCTCCCGGATCCGGCCCCGTTGGAGATCGCCAGGGGCAGCACGCCGAAGACGAAGGCCAGCGAGGTCATGATGATCGGGCGCAGACGGATGCGGACCGCCTCCACCGTCGCCTCGACCAGGTCCCTGCCCTGCTCGTGCAGGTCCTTGGCGAACTCGACGATCAGGATGGCGTTCTTGGACGCCAGGCCCATGGTCGTCAGCAGGCCCACCTGGAAGTAAATGTCGTTGCTGAGGCCGCGCAGGGTGGTGGCCAGCAGGGCGCCGACGATGCCCAGCGGAATGACCATGATCACCGACAGCGGGATCGACCAGCTCTCGTAGAGGGCCGCCAGCAGCAGGAACACCACCAGGATCGAGATGCCGTACAGGGCCGGGGCCTGGTTGCCGGACTCGCGTTCCTGGGCCGACAGGCCGGTCCATTCGAAGCCGATGCCCTGCGGCAGCTGGGCGGCGATCTTCTCCATGGCGGCCATGGCCTGGCCCGAGCTCTTGCCCGGGGCGGGCGCGCCCTGGATGTTGACCGACGACAGGCCGTTGTAGCGCTCGAGACGCGGCGAGCCGTAGATCCAGTGGCTGGTGGCGAAGGACGAGAACGGCGCCATCGTGCCGGTGCTGGTGCGGACGTACCAGTTGTTCAGGTCTTCCGGACGCATGCGGTAGGGCGCGTCGGCCTGGACATAGACCTTCTTGATCCGGCCGCGATCGATGAAGTCGTTGACGTACGAGCCGCCCCACGCGGCGCTGAGCGCGGCGTTGATATCGGCCGTGGTCAGGCCCATCGCCCCGGCCTTGGCCTGGTCGATGTCGATCTTCAGCTGCGGGGTGTCGTCCTGGCCGTTGGGCCGCACGCCGGCCAGGGTGGGATCCTGGGCGGCCATGCCCAGCACCTGGTTGCGCGCGGCGATCAGGGCGTCGTGGCCGACGCCGCCGATGTCCTGCAGCTGGAAGTCGAAGCCCGAGGAGGTGCCCAGCTCCGGCACGGCCGGCGGCACGACCGCGAAGACCATGGCGTCGCGGATCTGCATGAACTTGCCCATGGCCCGGCCGGCGACGGCCGGAGCCTTCAGGTTGGCGGCCTTGCGCTCGTCGAAGTCCCGCAGGCGGATGAAGGCCAGGCCGGCGTTCTGGCCCGCGCCGGCGAAGCTGAAGCCGGCGACGGTGAACACCGCCTGCACCGACTCCTTCTCGTCGACCAGGAAGTGGTTACGCACCTGGTCGAGCACGGCCTGGGTCCGCTCTTCCGGCGCGCCGGGCGGCAGCTGGACGAGGGTGAACATCGTGCCCTGGTCTTCCTCGGGCAGGAAGGCGCTGGGCAGGCGGATGAACAGGAAGCCCATCACCAGGATGATCACGCCATAGGCCAGCATCCAGCGGCCGCCCTTGCCCAGCAGGCCGCGGACCCCGCCCTGATAGCGGCGGCTGACGTCGTTGAAGTTGCGGTTGAACCAGTTGAAGAAGCGGTTGGCGAGGTTCACCACGAAGCCCAAGGGGCCCTCGTGGTCGGTCTTGAGGACATGGCCCTCGCCATGGGTCACCGGCTTGAGCAGGGTGGCGCACAGGGCCGGCGTCAGGATCAGGGCGACCAGCACCGACAGGGCCATGGCCGAGACGATGGTGATCGAGAACTGGCGGTAGATCACGCCCTGGGAGCCGCCGAAGAAGGCCATGGGCACGAACACCGCGGCCAGGACCAGGGCGATGCCGATCAGGGCCCCGGTGATCTCGTTCATCGACTTGCGGGTGGCCTCGACGGGGGACAGGCCCTCCTCGCTCATCACCCGCTCGACGTTCTCGACCACGACGATGGCGTCGTCGACCAGCAGGCCGATGGCCAGCACCAGGCCGAACATGGTCAAGGTGTTGATCGAGTAGCCGAAGGCCGCCAGCACGCCGAAGGTGCCCAGCAGGACGACCGGCACGGCGATGGTCGGGATCAGGGTCGCGCGCCAGTTCTGCAGGAACAGGAACATGACGATGAAGACCAGCACGATGGCTTCGACCAGGGTCTTGACCACTTCCTCGATCGACAGCTTCACGAACGGCGTCGAGTCGTAGGGGACGACGTAGCGGTAGCTGGCCGGGAAGGTCTTGGACAGCTGCTCGACCCGCGTCTTGACGGCGTCGGCGGTGTTCAGCGCGTTGGCGCCGGGGGCCAGGCGGATGGCCAGGCCGGCGGCGGGCTTGCCGTTGTACTTGGCGCCGAAGCCGTAGCTTTCCGCGCCCAGCTCGACCCGGGCCACGTCGCGCAGGTGGACGATGGCGCCGCCGGCGCTGTTCTTGACGATGATTTCCTGGAACTCGGCCGGGGTGGAGAGGCGCGACTGGGCCGTGATCGTGGCGTTCAGGGCGGTGCCCGGCAGGTTGGGCACGCCGCCCAGCTGGCCGGCCGAGACCTGGGCGTTCTGGGCCCGGATCGCGGCGATCACGTCGGCGGGCGTCAGGCTGTAGCTGGTCAGCTTGTTGGGATCCAGCCAGATGCGCATGGCGTACTGCGCGCCGAACAGCTGGACCTCGCCCACGCCGTCGACGCGGCTCAGCGGATCCTGCAGGTTGCTGGCGATGTAGTCGGCCAGGTCGGTGTTGGTGGTCTTCGGATCCTCGGAATACATGCCGACGATCAGCAGGAAGTTGCGGGCCGACTTGGCCACGGTCAGGCCCTGCTGCTGCACTTCCTGCGGCAGGAGCGCGGTGGCCGTCTGCAGCTTGTTCTGCACCTGCACCTGGGCGATGTCGATGTTGGTGCCGGCCTTGAAGGTCAGGGTGGTGGTGGCCGAGCCCGAGCTGTCGCTGGTCGACGACATGTAGTCCAGGCCGTCCAGGCCCTTCATCTTCTGTTCGATGACCTGGGTGACGCTGTCCTCGACGGTCTTGGCCGAGGCGCCGGGATAGATGGCGTTGACCGACACCTGGGGCAGGGCGATGTCGGGATACTGGGCGATCGGCAGGCCGCGGATGGCCAGGGCCCCCGCCAGCATGATGACGATCGCGACGACCCAAGCGAAGATCGGCCGATCGATGAAGAAACGGGAAAGCATGACGGACCGGCCTTACTGAGCAGCAGCGGTAGCGGTGATGACGGCCGGCTTCACCGGGGCGCCGGGACGGACCTTCTGCAGGCCCTCGACGATGACCTGCTCGCCGGCCTTCAGGCCCGAGCTCACCAGCCACTTGTCGCCCACCGTCTGGGTGGTGACGATCTGGCGGGGCTCGGCCGCGCCCTTGGCGCCGACCACCATCACGGTGGCGTTGCCCTTGGGATCGCGGCTGACGGCGGCCTGCGGGATCAGCATGCCGTCGCTGGCCACGCCCTTGCCGAGCACGGCGCGGACGTACATGCCGGGCAGCAGCACGCCGTTGGGGTTGTCGAAGGTGGCGCGCAGGCCGACCGAGCCGGTGGTCGGGTCGACCGTGACGTCCGAGAACTCCAGGCGGCCGGGGATCGGGTAGGTCGAGCCGTCCTCCAGCTTCAGCGTCACCTGGGCCGAGCCGCTGCGGCCCAGCTGGCCGCTGTTCAGCGCCGCCTGCAGTTTCAGCATGTCGGCCGAGGACTGGGTCAGGTCGACATAGATCCTGGACAGGTCCTGCACCGTGGACAGGGCGGTGGCCTGGCTGGCGGTGACCAGGGCGCCGGGGGTGACCGAGCTCTTGCCGATGCGGCCCGAGATCGGCGAGACGACCTTGGTCCAGCCCAGGTTGATGCGGGCGTTGTCCACGGCGGCCTTCTGGGCGGCGACGTTGGCGATGGCCTGCAGGCTGGCGGCCTGGGCGTCGTCGTTGTCCTGCTTGGAGACGGCGTTGATGGCGACCAGCTCCTTGTAGCGGTCAGCCTTCAGCTTGGCGGCCGTGGCGGTCGCCTGGGCCTGGGCCAGGCCGGCGGCGGCGCTGTTGTAGGCGGCCTGGAAGGTGGCCGGGTCGATCTGGTAGAGCGGCTGGCCGGCGCGGACATAGCCGCCTTCCTGGAACAGGCGGGCCTTGACGATGCCGCCGACCTGCGGCCGCACCTCCGAGACCAGATAGGCCGAGGTGCGCCCGGTCAGTTCGCTGGTCAGGGTGACCGGCTCGGTCTTGGCGACGACGACGCCGACCGGGGTAGGCCCGCCGGGGCCCATGCCGCCGGGGCCGCCCTTCCCCTGGCCGCAAGCCGCCAGGGTTAGAGCGATGGCCGCCAGGGAGGCCGCCGAAAGGACGGCGCGAGAACGGTCGAAGGACATGCAGAAACCCCAGGAGCGACAGGGCGTCGCAGGCCTTCGGCCTTGACGACGTCTTGATGGTAACCAACATGAGAATGAACGTTCATTCTCAACGGGGCTGGACATAGGTCCGAGGTTGTCGCAAGTCAACCTCGGGGGTTCCGTCCAGCTTGACGTGACGGAAATTTAATTGGGAAGCGAAGCTTTCGATGGTCGACGACGCCAACATCACGCTGCGACCGACGCCCGAGGCGCGCCGGCAGCAGATCCTGGACGCCGCGTGCGACTGCGTGCGGCAAGCCGGGTTCCATGGCGCGAGCATGGCCGAGATCGCCAAGGCCGCGGGCCTGAGCGTGGGCCAGATCTACCGCTACTTCGAGAACAAGGAGGCGATCATCGCCGCCATCGTCGCCCAGGACCTGGCCGAGATGCGCGAGAAGTTCGCCGAGATGGAAAGCCGGCCGGGCGACCTGGTCGACGCCCTGGTCGAGCACCTGCCCGAGGCCGTCGGCAAGTGCTTCGACCTGGGCCGGGCGGCCCTGACCCTCGAGGTCCTGGCCGAGGCCAGCCGCAATTCGAAGGTCGCCGCGATCCTGCGGGCCGCCGACGAGCAGGAGCGGGTCTACGCCCAGGCCATGCTGGACCGTGGCCGCAGGCCCGAATGGACCGACGCCGAGTTCCAGGCGCGCTGCGAGGTCGTGGGCCTGCTGTTCGACGGCATGATCATCCGCGCGGTCAATCACCCCGACACCGACCGCGAGTCCCTGACCCGCGTCCTGCGCGAGACGGTCCGGCAACTGCTGGGCTAGGACCGCGAGACTGCTCAAGAACCGTCTCCCACAGGGGGCGTCGACATAGCGGTGGACAGGATCGTCAGCCTTTCCGTAACGTCAAGTTGTGACGAGAAAAAAGCGGCCCCATGTCGGGACTCCGCACCGTCGTGCGTCCTTCGTGGGATCGCGCGCCTCGGATTCGACCGGGAACGGCGCGTGGGCCCCTTCGGACCGCCAAACAAAAGGGAAGACGCCATGACCTATTCGACTGTCCGCCCGCGCGCGCGCCGGGTTTTCTGGCTGACCGCCGGCGCCGCCGCCCTGGCCCTGGCCGCCTGTTCGCCGCCGGCCGACAAGAAGGCCGAAGCGCCCGCGTCGCAGTCAGCACCGGCCGCCGCGCCCGCGGCGACCGCGGACAAGTTCGTCATGCCCAAGGTCCCGGCCGGCGACTACAAACTGGACCCCGCCCACGCCAGCCTGGAGTTCAAGGTCAGCCACCTGGGCTTTTCGCACTACACCGCGCGGTTCAGCGACTTCGACGCCAAGCTGAAGTTCGACCCGGCCAACCCCTCGGCCTCCAGCGTCGAGGCGACGATCGATCCCAAGTCGCTGACCCTGCCCAGCCCGCCCGCCGGCTTCAAGGACGAGCTGACCGGCAAGGCCTGGCTGGACGCGGCCCAGTATCCGGCCATCACCTTCCGCTCGACCAAGGTCGAGGTCACCGGCGCCAACACCGCCAAGATCACCGGCGACTTCACCCTGCACGGCGTGACCAAGCCGGTGGTGCTGGACGCCACCTTCAACGGCGGCTACGCCGGCCACCCGATGGACCCCCACGCCCGCATCGGCTTCTCGGCCCACGGCGTGTTCAACCGCTCGGAGTTCGGCATGGGCTTCGGCGTCCCGGCGCCGGGCACGACCATGGGCGTCGGCGACGCGGTCGACGTCCAGATCGAGGCCGAGTTCAGCGGCCCGCCGCTGGCCGACGCCAAGGCTCCGGCGCAATAGCCGAACGCCCCCTCCGTCCGCTTCGCGGCCACCTCCCCCGTTTGCACGGGGGAGGAGAAGGGGCGCCGCGGATACGCAGCGTGACGGAGGGGGCGTCCTACGGGACCAGGTTCCACGCCAGCGCCGGAACCGCCTTCACCAGGTCCTCGGCGACGATCTCCGAACAGGCCGCCGCGCCCGCCGGCCCCAGGTGGGTGTAGTCGAACACCGGCGCGAACCGGCCCGTCTTCGGCAGGATCGCGGCCGGCGGCGTCGGCGGGTCCATGGGCACGGGCGCGGCGCCGGGGATCGGCGGCTCGTAGAACTTCACGCCCACCGTCGTGCCGCCGGCGATCGCCTGGGCCAGGGCCGGCGGGGGCGGGGCCTCGGCCCAGGCGGCGGCCTTCAGCGGACCCAGGGCCTGGGCGGCCTGGGCGCTGCGGGCGTTCAGGTCGACCAGCGGCGTCCCGGTCTCGGCCGCGACCGCCCGGACCGCCTGGGCCCACGGGGCCAGGTCGTCGACCAGCTTGCCGTCCTTGAACTGCCGGCGCGCCAGGGGCGTGACCAGCACCGGCCGGGCGCCGGCCGCGCGGGCCTCCTCGACATAGCGCCTGAGATTGGCCGGGAACTCGGTCTTCAGGTCGGTCAGCCGCTCGGCCCGGCCATAGGCGTCGTTGTGGCCGAACTGGATCAGCACATAGGTCTCGGCGAACGGTCCGCCCTTGATCTCGCCCAGGGCCAGGGCCCAGGAGCCCTCGGACCGATAGGTGCTGGTGCTGCGCCCGCCGCGCCCCAGGTTCACGCAGGCGACGTTCGAGGTCACCCGCGTCGCGCAGAACGCCCCGCCCCAGCCGCTGTTCACCGCCGTGGTCGAGTCGCCGACCAGCAGGATCCTGGTGGCCTTGAACGGCGGGGGATCGGCGGGCGCCTGGGCCAGGGCGGGGGTGGCGAGGAGGGCGGCGGCGAGGAGGAGGGGGGTGAGCTTCATCTTCTGTCCGACTCCACTAACGTCTGTCATCCCGGACAAGCCCGGCAGCGCCGGGCGCCGATCCGGGACCGCCGGAAGCGCCGAGTTCACGCGTCGGTCCCGGATCTTCGCGCTGCGCGCTCGTCCGGGATGACACCGGATGCCTACCCAGCGCCCGATACTTGAACCCCTTGAACCGCGCCGAGCCCTTGCCCGCGGCGTAGAGGCCCGGCTTCAGCATCAGGAAGCCGCCGCGCACATTGTGGTGGTAGCCCGAGACCTCCATGCCGCGGTCGAAGCGCTTCCAGGTCGCCCCATTGTCGCCGCTGGTGTGGAAGCTGACGATGTGGCGGTCGTTGCGCAGCCGCATCAGCATCTTCGCGCCGTGCGGGTTGGCCGGTCGGCCGCGCTCGATGCCGTACTGGTGGGTGACGAAGGCCTTCGTATCGAAGCCCAGGCCGCAATAGAGCTGGCGGTCGTAGAACAGGATCAGGCCGGCGCGGGTGTCCGGATCGACCTCGATCTCGCATTCGATCTCGTAGGCCTGGTCGCCGTTGACGAAGATCAGGGGCGCGCCGCTGGACGGGGCCTCGCCCGCGCCCTTCAGGGTCAGGACGCCGCCCTCGCGCTTGATCCGGTCGCGCTCGCCCGGCTTGGGATCGAAAAAGCTCCACTGCACGCCGTACTTGTCGGCCGAGAAATCGTCCGACAAGGCCATGCCGTGCGGAACCGGCCGGCCACCCTTCGGTTTGGCGATCGGCTTCGACAGGTCGCCGCCGCCGACCTCGAACCAGCCGTCCTGGGTCCATTTCACGGGCGCCAGCAGGGTCTGGCGACCCAGGGTGTAGAAGCCGTTCTCGTAGCCGTGATAGACGGTCCACCAGTCGCCGGACGGCCCCTCGACCAGGGTGGCGTGGCCGCGCGACCACCATTTCTCGCTGTTGTTGGTGGTGCGGACCACCGGGTTCTTCGGGTCGTCCTCCCACGGGCCGGCCAGCGACTTGGACCGGGCGACGATGACCATGTGGCCGGTCGGCGGGCCGGCCGTGCCGCCCACGGCGGTGACCAGGTAGTAGTAGTCGCCGCGCTTCATCACCTTGGGGCCCTCGGGCGAGAAGCCCTCGACGTCCCAGTCGTCCGGATAGCGCCAGGGATTGTAGACGTGCTCGGGCTGGCCGACCGTCGACAGGCCGTCCTGCGCCAGCTGGATGCGGTCGCCGCCCGACAGGAACAGCCAGCGCACGCCCTTCTCGTCGGCCACGTGGCCGGGATCGATGTAGCGGGGCAGCTTCAGGTCGACCGGCTCGCTCCACGGACCCTCGATCCTGTCGGCCCAGATGACGTAGCTGGTGTTGTTGTTCGGATACTTGGCCGGGATGTAGATGTAGTAGCGGCCCTTGTGCTTGCAGATCTCCGGCGCCCAGACCGAGCCGATGTTGGTCTTCAGCGAGGCCACGACCGGCGTCCAGTTCACCAGGTCCTTGGAGCGCCAGATCAGCAGGCCCGGATAGGCGTCGAACGACGAGTGGGTCATGTAGTAGTCGTCGCCGTCCTTGAGGATCGACGGGTCGGGATGGTCGCCGGCCAGGATGGGGTTGAGGAAGGTCCCATCGCCCAGGTCGGCCTTGCGCTGGCCCTCGATCCCCTTGACCCAGGTCGGCCCGGCGCCGGGCGCCGGCGCGCTGGGCAGGGTCCCCATCTGGGCCGCCTGGGAGGCGGCGGGAACGGCGGCGACGGCCGCGCCGGTCAGCAGCGAACCCAGGGCGCCGCGGCGGTTGATGTCGACCATGGGTGTTCCTCCCGACCAATACGCTTACGTTTCTTGTCGCCCACTTAGCGGCAAGCCTGGCGTCGTGTCCACCGGTGTCATTCGTCGCCACGGTTGATTTCTATGATGTTTTTTCGACATTCTGGCTTGGCCCATAACAACGCCGCCGCGCCCTCGAACCGCACAAAAAACACCCCAAAACAAGACGCCCGGGAGGAGGTCTCCCGGGCGTTGAAATGGTTCAGGGATTGTAGGGATCCGGCGGATCGTTGCAGTCGATGAGCGTTTCATCGAAGTAGGGAGAGTTCGTCCCCCACCACATGTGCGGGTGTCCGTTGCAGTACAGGGTCTGCTCGCCGACCGCATTGGTATGGGCGGCGTCGTCGTAGTAGATGCGGTCCCAGCCGTATTTCGGATAGGCCATCGTCACCAGGGGAATGGCGATCGCGGCCAGCGCGCCGACACCGGCCATGGCCCATCTCAGTCTTCTGGTCTTCAACACGGCGATCTCCCTCGAATGCCCGTGAGCTGCCCTCACAAGCCTCCATCCTGAGCGCGTTGGCGCGACGAGATCAATTCTAAATAGTATCTTCGAATATGGAATCTTAGATTGTGGTTCCAGGCAAAGGAAACGCCCGAGAGAGGCCTCCCGGGCGTCCTGTTTTTCAGCACGAGGCGGCGCTAGCCCTCCATCGCCTCCAGTTCCTTGCCCCGGGTCTCGTGGACCAGCTTCTGGACCAGGAAGTAGGAGACCAGGGCGCTGACGGCGTAGAAGCCGTAGGTCATCGGCAGGCTGATCGCGGCCAGGGCCGGGAAGCTGACCGAGATGGCGAAGTTGGCGATCCACTGGGCGAAGCCGGCGACCGCCAGGGCCGAGCCGCGCATCTGGTTGGGGAACATCTCGCCCAGCATGACCCACATGACCGGGCCCCAGCTGAGGTTGAAGAACACGACATAGGCGTTGGCGGCGAACAGGGCGATCGGGCCCGTGCCGGCCGCCAGGTGCAGCGAGCCGTCCACCGTGGTGGCGGTCGAGAAGCACCAGGTCAGGATGCCCAGCGTCACCGCCATGCCGGCCGAGCCGATCAGCAGCAGCGGCTTGCGGCCGATCTTGTCGATGACGGCGATCGTGGCCAGGCAGGCCAGGATCGACAGGGCGCCCGACAGGATGTTGATCTTCAGGCTGTCGTCCTCGGTGAAGCCCACCGACTGCCACAGCACCGAGCCGTAGTAGAAGACGATGTTGATGCCCACCAGCTGCTGGAAGACGGCCAGGACCAGGCCGGCCCAGACGATCATGCGGACCTTGCGGGTGGTCGGATCCAGCAGGTCCGAGAGCTTGGGCTTGTGGTGGTCGGCGGCCAGCGAGGCGCGGATCTCGGCGACCTTGCCGGCGCCCTGGCCCGCGCCGAACAGGCGCGAGAGGATCTTTTCGGCCTCGGCCTCCTTGCCCTTGGCGACCAGGAAGCGCGGGCTTTCCGGGATCGACAGCAGGCTGAAGAAGAAGATCCCCGCCGGGATGGTCTGCATCCAGAACATCCAGCGCCAGGCCGGCAGGCCCAGCCAGAACGGAGCGGTCGAGCTGCCGGCGGTGTGGGCCAGGATGTAGTTGGCCACGAACGCGCCGGTCAGGCCGGTGATGATCATGATCTGTTGCACGGACGACAGCCGGCCGCGGATGTTCGCGGGCGTGACTTCCGAGATGTAGACGGGGCACAGCACCGAGGCGGCGCCGACGCCCAGGCCGCCGATCAGGCGGAAGGCGATGAACACCAGCGAGGTGTGCGAGGCCCCGGTGCCCAGGGCGCTGACCAGGAACAGCAGGGCGGCGATGATCATCACCGTGCGGCGGCCCCAGACGTCGGCCAGGCGGCCGGCGGCGAAGGCGCCCGCGGCGCAGCCCAGAAGGATCGCGCCGACGTTCAGGCCGGTGCCCAGCTTGCTGAGGTTGAAGGCCTTCTCCAGGCCTTCCTGGGTGCCGTTGATGACCCCGCTGTCGTAGCCGAACATGAAGCCGCCGATGGTGGCGACGGCCACGATGGCGGCGATGAAGGCGATGTTCACCTTGGCGCCGTCGGCGCTCATGCCAGGGCTGGGCCCGGCGCTCAAAACTGATGCCACTTTGGTCTTCCCCGAAAGGCCCGAAGGCCGCGTTTGATCCCTAACGAGTCCCGCCTTGGGCTCTTGGTTGGCCCGACCTTAATGTTAGCGGTATCAGGCCGCAAGCGTCCTCACGTCGTCCAGGCTTAAGGTGCATTGGCAACGTTGTCATCCGTCTCCACGAACCCTGCGCGAGAACATTGCCGAAAAGACATTTGCCCCGTGGGCCGTGATGGCGTCTTAGCCTTGGCGTCGGGGACGAGCATCCGCCGGCGGTCATCTTCGGGGGAAGTGCGTTGCGTCCGAAAATCCTGCTCCTCGCCGCGGCGGCGATCCTGTCGCCGGGCCTGGCCTTGGCCCAGGCCGCGCCGCAACCCGCCAAGCCCGCCCCGGCCGGCAAGGCCGACACGCCGACCGCCGTCGAGGGCGTGACGGTGACCAGCGACTCCACCGCCCTGCGCACCTCGATCGACCGCCGCAGCTACAGCGTCGCCAACGACCTGTCGGCCAAGACCGGCTCGATCGCCGACGCCCTGCGCAACATCCCCTCGGTCGAGGTCGACGTGCAGGGCAATGTCAGCCTGCGCGGCGATCCGAACGTCACGATCATGATCGACGGCAAGCCGTCCAGCATGTTCAACGGCGACGGCAAGGCCGACGCCCTGCAGCAG
>Ga0209758_1001446_pt1 | contig 27968 bp, 31 predicted proteins | sample AraplaMF_Col_mMF_FD_184258 | JGI IMG/M metagenome (GOLD analysis project Ga0209758, IMG submission 184258) | Arabidopsis root microbial communities from the University of North Carolina, USA - plate scrape MF_Col_mMF (SPAdes) (version 2) | ecosystem: Host-associated > Plants > Roots > Endosphere...
GGCGCAGCGCCCTGGCCGTGCTGCCCACCGGCGGCGGCAAGAGCCTGTGCTACCAGATCCCCGCCCTGGTCCGTCCGGGCCTGGGCCTGGTGGTCTCGCCGCTGATCGCCCTGATGGCCGACCAGGTCGCGGGCCTGCAGCAGGCCGGGGTCGCGGCCGAGCGCCTGGACTCCAACACTCTGCCGGGCGAACGCGCCGAGATCTGGCGGCGGATCGACGCCGGGATGCTGGACCTGCTGTACCTGTCGCCCGAAGGCCTGATGCAGCCGTCGATGCTGGAGCGGCTGTCGCGCCTGCCCCTGGCGCTGGTCGCGGTCGACGAGGCCCACTGCGTCAGCCAGTGGGGGCACGACTTCCGCCCCGAATACCGGATGCTGGGACGCCTGGCCGAGGTGTTCCCCCACGCGCCGCGCCTGGCCGTCACCGCCACCGCCGACGCCCGGACCCGCGACGATATCCGGTCCGAACTGCGCCTGCAGGGCGCGGCCGAGTTCGTCGACAGCTTCGCCCGCCACGAGCTGGCCCTGAACGCCGAGCGCAAGAAAGGCAAGGGCCACGACCGGGTCATCGAGCTGGTCACCGAGCGCCCCAACCGCGCCGGCGTCGTCTATGCCGGCAGCCGCGACTCCACCGAGAAGCTGGCCGAGAAGCTGATCGCCGAGGGGATCCCGGCCCTGGCCTATCACGCCGGCCTGGACAAGGCCGTGCGGGCCCGGCGGCTGGAGGAGTTCCTGGAGGCCGACGAGGCGGTGATGGTCGCGACCATCGCCTTCGGCATGGGGGTCGACAAGCCCGACGTTCGCTTCGTGATCCACGCCGACCCGCCGGCCGCCATCGAGGCCTACTGGCAGGAGATCGGCCGGGCCGGTCGCGACCGCCAGCCGGCCGAGGGGATCACCCTCTACAGCTCCGCCGACCTGGCCTGGGCCGTGCGCCGCATCGAGGCCCAGAGCGCGCCCGACGAGGTCAAGGCCGTGCAGCTGCGCAAGCTGCGGCAGTTCTACGCCATGCTGGAGGGCGTCACCTGCCGCGCCGCCGCCGTCCGCCGCTATTTCGGCGAGGAGGGGGTCGAGCGCTGCGGAGTCTGCGACATCTGCGTCGCGCCGCCGGTGGGCGTGGATGCGAGCCAGGCCGCCCAGAAGGCCCTGTCGGCCGCCCACCGGATGGGCGGACGGTTCGGTCGCGGCCGCCTGGTCGATCACCTGCTGGGCAAGACCAAGGACGTCACCCCGGCCGAGGCGACGATGTCGACCTTCGGCATCGGCAGGGAGTTCAGCCCCCAGGGCTGGCGCGACCTGATCGACACCCTGGTGTTCGAGGGCCTGCTGCGCGAGGACCCCAACGACGGCCGGCCGCTGATCGGCCTGGGCGACGGCGAGGGCGTGCGCCAGGTCTATCGCGGCGAGCGGCTGGTCTCGCTGCGCCAGCAGCCGGCGACCGCCGACAGTCCGGGGCGTTCTGGGGCCGGCAAGACCGCCCGCAAGCGCCAGGCCCTCACCGTGCCGCTGGAGGACCAGGCGCTGTTCGAGGCGTTGCGGAGCTGGCGGCGCGAGGAGGCGGCGCTGCAGCACGTGCCGCCCTATGTCATCTTCCACGACGCCACCCTGGCCGAGATCGCCGCCGCCCGTCCGGCCACGGCCGGCGCCCTGGCCAAGGCCGGCGGCGTCGGCCAGGGCAAGCTGGACCGCTATGGCGAGGCGGTGCTGAAGGTGGTGCGCGACAACTAGATCGCACCTTGGCAGGGAAACGTTTCGCGGCGCGACGTGTTACGATGGTCGGCGCCTCTATCCGCAGGATTTCGCATGACCGACTTCACGATCAAGACTCCGGCCCCCAAGGCCTCCGCCAAGACGACGGCCAAGGCCGGCGTGAAGCGCGCCAAGGCCGCCGTGGAGAAGGCGGTGGAGACCGTGGCCGAAAAGACCGAGGTCGCCCGCGCCTACGCCGCCGAGAAGGCCGAGGTCGGCAAGACCTGGACCGTCGAGAAGGCCCAGGTCGCCCACCAGCAGGCCGAAGAGCATCCCGTCGCCCTGGCGGTCGGGACCTTCGTGGCCGGCCTGGTGTTCGGCTTCCTGCTGGCCCGCAATTTCGACCGCTAGAGCGCCGGTCTACAGCGAAAGCCGCTCGGCGTTGACACCGGCGGCGCGCAGGGCGGCCATCCGGGCGAAGGCCAGGGTCAGCGCCTTGCGTCGCGCCGGGGCCAGCGGCGCGACCGGGGCCTCGCGCACGACCGCGCCCCCGAAGCCGTCGGCGACGATCAGGCCCGGCTCGTCGGGCAGGATCCCCTCGGGAAAGTCCGGCGACACCGCGAAATAGAAGGCGTCGCAATAGGGCGCATATTGCGGCCACTTGCGATCGATCCGGAAGTCCTCCAGCCCCGACTTGACCTCGACGATCAGCACGTCGCCCTTGGGACCCAAGGCCATCAGGTCGGCCCGGCGGCCGTTGGGCAGCGTCACCTCGGCCAAGGGCGCGTAGCCCAGCGACACCAGGAACCGCGCCGCGCCGCGGGTCACCAGATCGGTGGTCTCGGGCCGCGAGGGCCGAAGGTCGATGACGACGTCCATGCCGGAAGCTTGTTCCAGCTTTGTTCGGGGATCAAGAGGGCGCTGCAACGATGACACGTACTCTCGCTACGGCTCGATCAGGTCCCGCTCAGTGCCTTGCCCGGCTTCGAGTTGAGAAATCGAGTCCCTCAAGCGTTTCTCGTTCGCCGGTGACGAGAACAGATCCATCAAGGGCTTGTCGGAGTCGAAGTCGGGAGCGCCCAGCGCGGTCAAGAGCAGCCCGCAGGCCCCCATTTCCTGAGCCACAGCTCGGCTCCAGGCTTCCTCGCCACTGATGTTTCGTAGGGTTTCCAGCTCATCAAGACCGTTCACCAAGGCGATGATCTCGGCCCGTACACCGGCAGCCTTCATGCTCGACAACACGGCAGGCTGACCAAACACCCGAAACACCTCGTCCGGATGGGTCTTGCCCTCCTTTAGTGCGTGCAAGAAGCCGAGCACCGCGAAGACGACGAGCTTTTCTGTCGATCGATCAGCCATTTCGCCATCATGCCACGAGCGGCCGGCGACTTCGACCGTTTCAGCCTTCCTAGGCTGGCGGCTGCTGCGGGAACTCCAGCTTGGCGTAGCCCAGCGCCTTGACCCGTTCCAGGGCCGCGGCCTGGGCGGCGGGCGGCATGACCGGCTGGCGCGACAGCAGCCAGACATAGTTGCCGCCCGGCGTGGCCATGATCGCCCAGGACTGGTCGTCGGCCCGGTCCAGCACCCAGTATTCCTGCTTCTTCAGGCCGCCCAGGAAGCTCATCGAGAACTTGGTGTTCTGGGTGCCGGCGACGATCCTGCCGCTGGTGTGGAACACCTTGGCCGCGCCGACGGCCGAGCCCTTGCGGCAGACCTGCTTGACCGCGAAACCCTCGCCGCTCGCCTTGCCGGCGAATTCGGTGGTCGGCGCCTCGCAGTCGCGCTGGCCGCTGTTGGGGGTGCGGGCGATCTCGTACCATTTGCCGGTATAGAAGCTGGCCGCGATCGGTTTGGCCGGCGGCTGGGCGGCGGCCAGGGCCTGACCGCCGATCAAGACGCCGGCGACGCCCAGGGCGACGATGGTCATAGACACTGCGCGCATGCCTTCACCTTGCCTCACAAGGCGCCAGAAACGCAAAGCGACCCGCTGAAGTTCCGGCCGGGCGCTCGGCATCACGGCGAGGCCCTACTCGGCGGCGATGGTCGCTGGCCGGGCCCGGTCCTTGAAATTGATGGCCTGCAGGTGGCGGATGCCCTCCTCGGCGATGTCGTCGCCGATCATCCGCTCGCCCTCGCCCTTCAGCTCGTCCAGGTCGACATACATGGCGTAGAAGGCCTTGGTGCGCTCGGTGATGATGCCGGCGTTCAGCAGCGTCTTGACCAGCACCCGGAAGATGTTGGTCTGTTCCTTCATGTTCTCCCGACGCAGGTCGTCGGTCATGATCTTCCCGTACTCCTCGACCACCTTGTCGGGATCCAGGCCGAACTCGGCGTAGAGGTCCATCTGCTGGTGGGGCGAGACCAGGTTGAACAGCAGGGTCTGGAAGCAGTGCGCCGCCCAGTCCTCGATGATCGCATGCTCCTCGGGGGTCAGCTTGGGCACCGTGCGGTCGGCCCAGATCTTCCCGAACTTGTGGTGGAAGGCCTCGTCGGTCATCACCAGTTGCAGCATCTTCTTGCCCAGCGGGTCGTTGATCTGGGTGTAGAAGGTGGCGAAGGCCCCCATGGCCAGGCCCTCGACCAGCATCTGCATGCCGATGATCTTCTTGTAGACCTCGGGCGCGCCGATGATCTCGACCAGCAGGGCCTTCAGGGCCGGGCCGCACGCGACCGGCTTGCCCCAGCGGGCCTTGATGTACTTGGCGAAGGCCGTGACGTGTCGGGCCTCCTCGCGGGTCTGGTTGGCGGCGTATTCCTGGGCGCCCTGGTCCTTGAGCACGTGGCACAGGCTGGCCGACAGGTTCAGCGCCCCTTGTTCGCCGTGCAGGATCGACGAGAAGCTGCGCAGCACCGACTGGTTGATGAAGCGGATGCGCTGCTTGGGGTCGCTGAGGTGGTCGGAGACGTAGTCGGTCGACAGGGCGATCACCAGGTCCTCGGGAACCAGCGCCTGGTTCTCCATGTCGAACGGCTCGTCATAATCGATATAGGCCTTGTCCAGCGGGTCCCAGAAGTGGTCGTGGGTCGCGGAGATGATCTTGTCGAAGGCGGTCGAGCGGTTGTTGTAGCGGTCCAGTTCGAGCATCGACTCGAAATCGTCCGGCGCCACCGCGTCGTACATGGCGTCCTTGGTGATGTTCTTGTCCGTCACGGGAAGTTCCTCGCCAATGGGTCTGGACAGGATCCGTCTAGAGCGGGTCTCTTGCCTATCTAAACACTGTCAACTCAAAGAACCGGCGGGGTCAAATTAAAAATGACGGCCGCGTCAGGTTTGCAAAGCAGCATCACGCCGGGAGAAAACCAACCATGGGCCTGAACGTCTTCGTCCTGACCGGCGCCGGGATCTCGGCCGAGAGCGGCCTGGGCACGTTCCGCGACGCCAGCGGGATCTGGACGCAATACGACCTGTCGGAGGTGGCCACTCCAGAGGGTTTCGCCCGCGATCCGGCCAAGGTGCGGGCCTTTTACAACGCCCGTCGGGCCAACCTGGCGGGCGCGGCGCCCAACGCGGCGCACGCGGCCCTGGCCCGGCTGCAGAAGGGCCTGGCGGCCCGCGGCGGGCGATTGTTCCTCTGCACCCAGAACGTCGACGACCTGCACGAGCAGGGCGGCTGCACCGACGTGGTCCACATGCACGGCCAGCTGCGGGTCACGCGGTGCCACGCCTGCCAGGCGACCTGGCCCGACGCCGGACCCCTGAGCGCCGACAGCGCCTGCCCCGCTTGCGGCGTCGTCGGGACGGCCCGGCCGCACGTGGTGTGGTTCGGCGAGGTCCCGCTGTTCCTGGACGACATCGACGACGCCCTGGCGGAGAGCGACCTGTTCGTCGCCATCGGCACCTCGGGCTCGGTCTATCCGGCCGCCGGCTTCGTGGCCCAGGCCCGGCGGCTGGGGATCCGGACCTGCGAGCTGAACCTGGAGCCCTCCGACAACGCCCGGACCTTCGACGAACGCCGCTACGGCCCGGCGACGGAGGTGACGCCGGCCTGGGTGGACGAGGTGCTGGGCGGCTAGGGAAGTCATCCGGTTCCTTCACGCACGATCTCTCGCTCTCACGCGGAAACCCACTGAGCGGATGGAAAGGGTCGCGGCGCGCCGGACATCGTCCGGAGTTCTTTGATACACACCTCTTCCTGTCATCCTCGGACTTGTTCCGAGGACCCCTCGCGCCGCCGCGCTGCCGGTTGGGGCAAGGCCGCGATCCTGCCTTCCCACGGATCCTTCGTCCTAGCGGTTGAAACAGGGGTCCTCGGAACAAGTCCGAGGATGACGGGGGTAGAGGGGGAAGGTCCCGCGCCCTCTTCGCGCCCGGGATATCGGCGGGTCGGTCGGGGTCCCGTCCCCGGCGTCCTACGCCGAGATCGCGTGCAGCTCCGCCGCATGGGCGCGCAGCCAGCGCCGGTGCGGCGCCGGGTCGCCCGACAGCGTTTCGCACAGAGCCCAGAACCGCGGCCCGTGATTGGCCTCGACCAGGTGGGCGCATTCGTGGGCCACGACGTAGTCGGCCACGTCGAACGGAGCCAGCACCAGCCGCCAGCTGTAACGGATCGCCGCCGGGTGGCCGGGCCGCGCGGGACGGCACGAGCCCCAGCGGGCCTTGGGATCGGCGATGGCCACCGAGGGCGTGGGACGGCCCAGGGCGGCGGCGTGGTGGGCGGTGCGCTCGGTCAGGCGGACCAGGGCCTCGCGCTTGGCCAGTCGCAGGATGCGCAGGCCCCAGGCGCTGTCGTCCGGAGCGATCAGGGCCTCGTCGGTCATTCTCGGCCGGCCGGGGCCGACCTCAAGCCGATAGGGCTGGCCCAACAGGCGCAGGATCCCGCCGGGCGCGATGACCTGGCGGTTGGGCAGGGCGGCCAGCTGGCCGGCGATCCAGTCGGCCTTCTCGTGGGCGAAGGCCACGGCCTCGGACAGCCGGCGGGGGGTCGGGGCCAGGGCCACCACCTCGGACTTGGCCCGGTCGACCCGCAGCGAGATTCGCCGCGCCCGGCCGTCGACCTTCAGCCGCACCGCGCAGCCGTGCACGTCCAGCCGGTCACCGTCGGCATAGCGCTGCGGGCGGAAAAGATTCATGCCCTCTAGATCGCCCTTGAGCCTGCGTCGCGCAAGAGTCGGGCTTGTTGGCGACCGCCTGCCGAAGCCAACCAATCCGTTGTCATCCCGGACAAGCGCTGCGCGCGTTCCGGGATGACAACGGCCGGGATGACAACGGAAAGACGCGTCGAAACCTAGCCCCCGAAGTTCGGGTCGCTCTTGAGGATGAAGTCGCGCACCCGCGGATAGATCTCCTCGCGGAACCGGCGGCCGTTGAACACCCCGTAGTGGCCGACACCCGGCTGGACATAGTCCGTCTTCATCGACTCGGGCAGGGAGGAGCACAGCCCGTGGGCGGCCTGGGTCTGGCCGATGCCGGAGATGTCGTCGTTCTCGCCCTCGACCGTCATCAGGCCGATGTCGGTGATCGCCTCAGGGTTCACCAGGCGGCCGCGATGGGCCAGCTCGCCCTTGGGCAGCAGATGCTGCTGGAAGACGATGTCGATGGTCTGCAGGTAGAACTCCTCGGTCAGGTCCAGCACCGACAGGTACTCGTCGTAGAACTCCAGGTGCTTGTCGGCGCTGTCGCCGTCGCCCTTGACCAGGTCGTTGAAGTAGCGGCGGTGGGCTTCCTGGTGCTTCTCGGCGTTCATGCTCATGAAGCTGGCCAGCTGGACGAAGCCCGGATAGACGCGCCGGCCCATGCCCGGATAGGGCGGCGGCACGGTGTAGATCATGTTCGACTGGAACCAGGTGAAGGGCTTTTCCTCGGCCAGCTGGTTGGTCACGGTCGGCGACAGCCGCGCGTCGATCGGCGAGCCCATGAAGGTCATGCTGGCGGGGCGCGAGGGATCGTCGTCCTCGGCCATCAGGGCGGCCGCCGCCAGGACCGGCGGGCCGGGCTGGCACACGGCCACGACGTTGGGGCGCGGCCCCAGGGCCGTCAGCATCTGGCGGATGTGGTCGATATAGTCGTGGAAGTCGAAGCGGCCCTGCAGGACCGACACCTCGCGGGCGTTGACCCAGTCGACGATGAACACCGCGTGGTCGGGCAGGAAGGCCTCGACCGTACCACGCAACAGCGTCGCGTAGTGACCTGAGAGGGGAGCGACGATCAGCACGGCGGGGTCCAGCTGGAACTTGCCGGCCCGGCGCATGTCGGCCATGTCGCGGTCGAACTGGATCAGCCGCGCCCAGGGGCTCTCCCAGACCACGGTGGGACGCACGCGCACGTCGACCTGGCCGATCTTGACCGTGTCGATGCGCCAGTCCGGCTTGCCGTAGCGGCGGGTGACGTTCGAGAACAGGTCCGCGCCGGCGTGAATGCGACGGCCAAGATCGCTCTCGGCCGCCGGATTCAGGGGCGAGCCCCAGAAGTCGCGAGCCGCGCGGGCCGCGAGGCGCAGGGGCGTGGAGGCGTAGAAACTGGCCTCGTGCAGGGCGTAGAGCATGGCGCATCCAGAATGTTGCGATGCAACATAACACGCCAGGGCGGGGGAAAGTACAGCCTTCCGGTAGCGGTACAGCGTCGTGGGAGCGTCAGGCGCTAGCTGCGCCCGTCCATGGCGTCCTTGATCTGCCGCGCGATCTCGTCGGGCGGCAGGTTGTAGGGGATCACTTTGACGAACCGGCCCTTGGGATCCATCAGATAGACCGCCGTGGAATGGTCGACGCTGTAGCCCGGCCCGTCGCCGACGGCCTTGTAGTAGACGCGATAGGCCTTGGCGGCGGCCGCCGTCTGCTCGGGCGCGCCGGTCAGGCCCAGGACGTTCTTGGGCAGGTTGTCGCCCGACAGGAAGGCCTTCACCTGCTCGGGCGTGTCGCGGCCCGGATCGACCGAGATGAAGACGATCTTCAGGTCCTTGGCCCGGGGGCCCAGCTGGTCGCTGGCGGCGGCCAGGGCCTGCAGGGTGCCGGGACAGACGTCCGGGCAGTAGGTGAAGCCGAAGAACACCGCGTTCCACTGGCCCTTCAGCGTCGCCTCGGTGGTGGGCTTGCCGTTCTGGTCGACCAGCTGGAACGGTCCGCCCACCAGGGACGGGGGCGGGGCGTTGTCCATGACGCCCGACCTGAGGATCAGCCCGCCGGCCAGCAGGACGGCCAGGAGACCCGCCAGAATCGCAAGCAACCGATGACGGGGCATGGGCTTTGAACCTTTCGCGCTCGCCAGACGAGAATTTCTGGCCTTATGGTGCGACATGGCAGACGCGTCTCTCAAGAATGCGCCGCATAGTTCGCCTCGGTCGGGGCTCGATAAGCCTGACGTCGAGGCGGCGCAAGACGAGGACTGGTCCTGGGCGGGACCAGGGCTGCGTCGTGGACGCCTGAGGGTCCGCACCCTGATCGCCCAGCGCTGGCTGATGGTGGTCGGCCAGGCGACCGCGGTGCTGGTGGCCGGCCTGGTCCTGGACCTGAAGGTTCCCTACGCCCTGTGCTTTTCCCTGATCGCGCTGTCGGCCTGGCTGAACGTGCTGATCGGCCTGGCGTTCGGCGGGCAGCGGATGGCGCGCGAGGGCGAGGCCACGGCCCAGATCGCCTTCGACACCCTGCAGCTGGCGGGGATGCTTTACCTGACCGGCGGGATCGTCAATCCGTTCTCTCTGCTGCTGATCGCCCCCGTCACCCTGGCCGCCGCCACCCTGCCGGCCCGGTTCGCCGTGGCGATCGGGGCCCTGGCGGTGGCGGCCTGCCTGATCCTGACCTTCTTCTACCTGCCCACGCCCTATCCGCCGTCGGCGGGACCGGGCCCCGTGCCCGGCGGCCTGACCCTGATGACCATCGTGCTGGCGCGGATCCTGGGGATCGCCCTGACCGGGGCCTATGCCTGGCAGGCGGCGACGGAATCGGCGCGGATGGAGCTGGCGCTGAACGTCACCGAGACGGTGCTGGCCCGCGAGCAGCGGCTCTCGGCCCTGGGCGCCCTGGCCGCCGCCGCCGCCCACGAGCTGGGCACGCCCCTGGCCACCATCTCGGTCGTCGCCCGCGAGATGGTCCGCAACGCCCCGGACGAGCAGACCCGCGAGGACGCCGAGCTGATGATCGGCCAGGCGGCGCGCTGCCGCGAGATCCTGGCCCGCCTGACCGAGATGCCCGAGGCCAAGGACGCCGTGCACGAGCGCATCAGCCTCACCCAGCTGGTGCACGAGGTGATCGAGCCGCACATGATCCACGGCATCCGGGTCGAGGCGGTGGTCAACGGCCCGCCGGGCGATTCCGCGCCCGACATCTGGCGGCGGGCCGAGATCCTCCACGCCCTGACGACCATCGTCGAGAACGCCGTCGACTTCGCCCGGGCCGAGGTCATCGTCGTGGCCCGCTTCGACGCCCGCGCGGTGGTGATCGAGGTGCGCGACGACGGGCCGGGCTTCTCGCCCGAGATCCTCGCCAAGCTGGGCGAGCCCTATGTCACGTCCCGTCCGGGGGCGGAGGGCTCCAGGACTGGCCACATCGGCATGGGCCTGGGTTTCTTCATCGCCAAGACGCTGCTGGAACGAACCGGGGCGAGCGTGGATTTCAAGAACGGTCGGCGCGGCGGCGCGGTGGTCGCCGCGCGCTGGCCCAGGTCGGCGCTGGAGGCGCCGGCGATCATCGGAGCAAGCGAGCTGTAAATGAAACACTTGCGACACTCGCGAAATGGGCAACAAGATGGCTCGCTCATGGCCTGGTTGAGTGTCGGCGTGGGAGGCGCTGAAGTTCATGGCGGATATTGGTGAAATGGTCGCGGCCCTGCCCGACAAGTCCCTGCTGCTTCTCGACGACGACGCGCCCTTGCGGACGCGACTGGGTCGCGCCCTCGAGCAGCGCGGCTTCGCGGTGACGCTTTGCGCCTCGGTGGCCGAGGCGATGAGCGCCCTGCGAAGTCAGGCGCCCGCCCATGCCGTGCTCGACATGCGCCTGGAGGACGGCACGGGCCTGAAGGTCGTGGAAGCCGTGCGCGACGTGCGTCCCGACGCCAAGGTCATCATGCTGACCGGCTATGGCAACATCGCCACCGCCGTGGCGGCCGTGAAGGCCGGGGTGATCGACTATCTCTCCAAGCCGGCCGACGCCGACGACGTGGCCCGCGCCCTGCTGGCCGCCAAGGACGCCGCCCCGGCCCCGCCCGAAAACCCGATGAGCGCCGACCGCGTCCGCTGGGAGCACATCCAGCGGGTCTACGAGATGTGCGGCCACAATGTTTCGGAGACCGCCCGGCGGCTGAACATGCACCGGCGGACCCTGCAGCGGATCCTGGCCAAGCGGGCGCCGCGGTAGGATCTACGAGAAGGCCTCCCCCCGGTGGGGGAGGCGATCGCGCAGTGATCGGCGGGGGGAGTATTCGGATGTTCAATCCGGGTCGCGCCGCCCGCCGATCATTCCCTCACCGTCGGCCCGCGGCCGCCACCTCCCCCACGGGGAGGTCGGCGCGTTTCACATCGCCGAAATGCCGCCGTCCAGCTTCAGCTCGGCGCCGGTCATGAACTTGCTCTCGTCGCTGGCCAGGTAGAGCACGGCGTTGGCGATGTCGTCGGGCTCGCCGATATGGCCCAGCGGGATCTGCCGGCCCAGCTTGGCGTGGGCCTCCTCCTTGCCCAGGCGCTGGCTCAGCGGGTCGAGGATCGGCGTGTCGATGAAGGTCGGGTGGATCGAGTTGGAGCGGATATCTAGCCCCATCTTGGCGCAGTAGAGAGCGATGTTCTTGCTCAGCAGCCAGACCCCCGCCTTGGAGGCGTTGTAGGCCGGCGAATTGTGGTTGGCGATCAGGCCGGCGATCGAGCTGATGTTGATGATCGAGCCCGGCTGGCAGGCGCGCATGTACTTCAGGGCGTGCTTGGCCCCCAGGAAGACGCTGTCGACATTGATCGACATGATCTTCTTCCAGAGGTCGAACTCCATCTGCTCCAGCGGCTTGTCGCCCGCGACGCCGGCGTTGTTGAGCAGCACCGAGATGCCGCCCATAGCGTCATTGGCCTTTTCCAGCGCCTCGATCCACTGGTCTTCCCGGGTGACGTCCAGTTCGAAGGCGAAGGCCACGCCCGCGCCGTGGGCGGCGTTGATCTCGTCCGCCACGGCCTGGGCGCCGGCGAAGTTGATGTCGGCGAGGCTGACCTTGGCGCCTTCCCGCGCCAGCCGCCGGGCGGCCGCGGCGCCCAGCCCCTGGGCCCCGCCAGTGATGAAGGCCTTCTTGCCGGCGACCCGGCCCGTGCTCTGCGCCATTGGCGGCGTCCTCCCGATTATAATTCAAACGATAGTTTGAACTGGAAGCGGGGCGGGTGGAAGGGGGAAACGCGCGCGGGGCCGGGCGCCCCCTCCGTCACGCTGCGTATTCGCAGCGCGCCTCCTCCCCCGCTACGCGGGTGAGGAGGAACCGGCGCCATCTTTTCCTCCCCGTGAAACGGGGGAGGTGGCGGCGAAGCCGACGGAGGGGGCGTCAGCCCGCCGCCACCGAATCCATGAACCGCGCCATGGTCACGTCCAGCTCGCTGACCCCGTCGGCGTCGTGGGTGGTCAGCACCACCTCGACCCGGTTGTAGACGTTGAACCATTCCGGATGGTGGTCGAGCTTGTCGGCCATCAGGGCCACGCGGGTCATGAAGCCGAAGGCGGCGTTGAAGTCGGCGAACCGGAAGGTCTTGCCGATCGCGTCCTTCTCGGGCGCGGCGGCCCAGCCCTCGAGCTGGGAAAGGGCGGCGGCGGCGCCGATCTTGGCGGGACGGGACATGGCGGCTCCTGCGAGGCTTTCCTCCAGTCAGAACGCCAAACCGGTCGCCGCCGCAAGGTCCTCCAGCGCCTGGTCCTCGGTGGTGACCTTGATGGCGGTCATGCCCAGGGCCGCGGCCGGCTTGCAGTTGACCCCCAGGTCGTCGAGATAGACGCATCGCTCGGGCGCCACGGCCAGCAGGTCGCACATCATCCGGTAGATGCGCGGATCGGGCTTGCGCACCCCGGCCTTGGAGCTTTCGATCACCGCGTCGAACCGGGCGAAGATCGCGGCGACGGCCCGGGCCTTTTCCGACGTGTCGGCCATGCCGGTCCCGTGCCCGGTCACGACGTTGTTGGTGATGCAGCCGACCTTGAACCGCGCCTTGCAGGCCTCCAGCGCCGCCACCACGCGGGGCCGCACCTCGCCCGACAGCAGCGGCAGCACCTCGGCCCCGCGCAACGGATGCCCCAGGCGCGTCGCCTCCTCCAGGAACATCGTGTCGAAGGCCGCCGCGTCGATCACGTTGCGCTCGAACAGCGCCCAGGCGTTGGCGTCGGGATCGGCGGCGTTGACCCGGCGGATGAAGTCCGCGGGCAGGCCGCGCCGGGCTTCGAACCGCCGGAAGGCCTCGAACGGCGAGGTGGTGAACACCCCGCCGAAATCCCAGATCACCGCCTCGATCGCCATGCGCGCCTCAAACATCTGTTTGACCCGACGCTAGGGGGGCGAGGCGGTCCTGGCAATCGTCCCGAGGAATCTTCATGGCCACGCTCGCGTCGAAGGCGAAAGCGGGCGAAACCTGACGTCGGCTCTGGTTTGTTAACCTTCTGGAGTTTTCGCCATGATCCGCCGCCTGCTTCCGTCGCTCGCGCTCGCCGCCGCCCTCTGCGGCGTGGGGACCGCCGCCTCGGCCCAGGCCTGGCCGGGCGAGTGCATCACGCGGCGGGTCACCGGCCCAGGCGGCGCCTACCGCTGGGATCGCGTCGAGTGCGAGGCCCACGCCGGCGCGAGCGACTTCGATCGCTGGGGCGACGACCGCCGGCCGCTGGACGTGGTGGCAGGCCCGCCGGAAGGCCGGCTGCTGGGCGACCGCTATGGCGGCTGGCGCCGGGTTCCCGACTATCCGGCCTACGAAGGCGGGCCCTACCAGGATCGTCCCTATCCCGCGCCCTATCCGGCCTACCGCGTCGCGGGCCGGGACGCCGACGGTTTCCTGGTCTGGCCCGGCAAGCTGCCGTAGCGACTCATGTCCTGGCCCGGGGATTGCGTGGGGCGGGGCCGCACGCCTCAATCCGGGACGGGGGACTTTCCATCATGCGCACGCCGAGCAAACCGCTCTTCAAGACCTATGAGATCGTGGCGATCGCCGCCTTCGTGCTGGCCGCGATCGGCGTCGGTGGCCTGAGGCTGATCTACTAGGCTCGGTCCGGACCGGGGCGACTTCGGGACACAAGGACCCGGTCCGCGCGTTGTGGACGGGTATCTGGAGGTTCCGCCCTGACGACGCTCGCCCCTGACCCGCCGCCCAGCCTGATCGCGCGCCTGCGCGGCCTGCCGCCGCGCGCCCGCTGGGGGATGATCGGCGCGATCCTGCTGACCGCGGCGATCGTCGTCTTCCTGGTGGTCTTCGACTGGAACTGGTTTCGCGGCCCGGTGGGACGCTTCGCCTCGGCGCGGCTGGACCGCGAGGTGGTGATCACCGGCGACCTGCGGGTCCATCCGTGGTCCCTCTCGCCCAAGGCCGAAGCCCTGGGCGTCCGCATCGCCCAGCCCGACTGGGCGGCCAAGGCCGATCCCAGGGGCTCGCCGCCCGGGACCCCCATGGCCAGGGTCGACCGCATCGCGGTGCAGATCAAGCTGCTGCCCCTGCTGAAGGGCGACGTGATCCTGCCGCTGCTGGCCGTCGATCGCCCCGACGTGCGCCTGCTGCGCGAAGCCTCGGGCCGCGCCAACTGGACGTTCGGCGATCCCAACGCCCCCCGAAAGCCGCTGAAGCTGCCGGCCATCCAGCACTTCATCATCAACGACGGTCAGCTGCGCTACGAGGACCAGCAGCGCGACATCCTCTTCCTGGGCACGGTCAGCTCCAACGAGCACGCCAGCGAGGACGGGCGCGGCAGGTTCGTGCTGGAGGGCAAGGGCCACCTGAACCGCGCGCCGTTCACCGCGCTGGTCACCGGCGGGCCCCTGCTGAACATCTCGCCCAACCGCCCCTATCCGTTCGATGCGCGGGTCGACGCCGGCTCGACCCACGTCACGGCCAAGGGCGACATCACCAAGCCGTTCGATCTGGGCCGGTTCGAGACCCAGCTGACCGTGTCGGGCGCCGACCTGAACCGCCTCTACGCCCTGACCGGCCTGGCCCTGCCCAACACCCCGCCCTACCGGATCAGCGGGCGCCTGACCCGCAAGGGCGAGCGGTTCGACTTCAACGGGCTGAGCGGCCGGGTCGGCGACAGCGACGTCTCGGGCGACCTGTTCGTGCTGATCGGGCGCGAGCGGCCCTATCTGGAGGCCGAGCTGCAATCGCGCCGCCTGGACTTCGACGACCTGGGCAGCCTGGTCGGCGCGGCGCCGGCCACCGGGCGGGGCGAGACGGCCTCGGCCGGCCAGAAGGTCGAGGCCGCCCAGCGCGAGGCCACCCGGCGCCTGCTGCCGGACGCCACCCTGCAGGTCGAGCGCGTCAAGGCCATGGACGCCAAGGTCAAGTACCGCGCCCTGGCGGTCAACGCGCCCAACCTGCCGCTGGAGAAGGTGCGGGTCGACCTGACCCTGGAGAGGGGGGTGCTGACCCTGGACCCGCTGGCCTTCACCTTCTCGCGCGGCGACCTGGCCGGGAAGGTGCGGCTGGACGCCAATCCCAAGGTGCCGCGCACCGATCTCGACATGCGGCTGACCAACGCCAAGCTGGAGGACTTCATCCCGATCCGCAGCGGCGGCAAGCCGGCCATCGAGGGCGGGGTGATGGCGCGGGCCAGGCTGACCGGCTACGGCAACTCGGTGCACCGCGCCGCCTCGACGGCCGATGGCCAGGTGACGGTGGTGTCGCCCCGAGGCGAAATCCGCCAGGCCTTCGCCGAACTGCTGGGCGTCAACGCCTCCAAGGGCCTGATCCTGCTGCTGAGCAAGGACAACCGCGAAACCAGCGTCCGCTGCGCCGTGGCCGACTTCGCCGTCAAGGACGGGATCATGACCTCCAACCGGATCATCGCCGACACCGGCGTGGTGCTGGCCAAAGGCAAGGGCACGATCGACCTCCAGAACGAGCGCCTGGACCTGAAGATCGACGGCGACAGCAAGAAGCCGCGCTTGGTGCGACTGTTCATCCCGATCACCATCAAGGGGCCGCTCATGACGCCGAAGGTCGGCCTGGAGACCGGCGGCGCGGTGGCCCAGGGCGGCGTCGCCGTCGCGCTCGGCAGCCTGCTTTCCCCCCTGGCCGCCATCCTGCCGTTCGTCACCGGCGGCGAGGCCAAGGACGCCGACTGCGCCAGCCTGGTCGCCGAGGCCCGCAGTGACGGCGCCCCGGTCAAGGTGGCCCAGACGACGCCGGCCAAGGCCAAGAAGAAGTAGGATGGGCGCCGGCCTGGGACATGCCCACGGCAAGTCTCCAACGATTTCCGGATCCAGGTGGCGTTGCGGAAGAGACACGCGCCGGCGCGGCCGGGGTTCCCGGACCCTGTCGGGGGATGACGGATTTCGAGGATGCGGTAGGATCGGCCGTCATTCCTCCGTCGGCGGTTTTATGTCCGAGATTGTGTTTGAGGCGCGGGCCTAGGGCTCCGGACCTCCACCTCACCAGATGAGGTTCGTCAGCTGATCAGGCCCCGATCCGTCCGCGTGTCTCGCCCGGATGTGACTTCGTCACGTCCAAATCTTTGAGGGCGAGCCTCCGAAGGAGGCTCTGGCGCGCGTTCCCACGCCTCGATCTCGGACAGCTTTCCTTGAACATCTCCAAGCCGCAGCAACGCACGCTGCACGCGCTGGCGCAGGGCGCCCGCATCGAACTCCTGCGCGACGACAAGGGCCGCGTCGTCGGCGCCGACTGCATCACCGGCGAAGGCTGGCGCCTGAGCGACTGCACCCTGGCGGTCTTCAAGGCCCTCAAGCGGCGGCGCTTCATCGCCAGCACCGGCGGCGGGCCCTACCGCATCACGCGGGCCGGCGCGGCGAACCTGCGCGCGCAGGTCGACAATCGGGTGACCGCACGAGGCTGGTGACGCGGGGCCGGCCTTATCGGGGCGCGCGAAAGAAGAACACCTTCGCCGCCCCGTAGTCGCGGGCGTCGAGCCGCTCGAAGCCGTCGGGCGCGGGGTCGGGCTCGTCGCGGCCGCGCTCGAACATCACGATCGCGCCCGGGGCCAGCCAGTCGCCGGCGACCAGTCCGGCCAGGGCCTTCTCGCCCAGGCCCTTGGCGTAGGGCGGGTCGAGGAAGGCGATGGCGAACGGCGCGCCGACGCTGCCGGGGCGCGGGCCCAGGTCCGTGGCGTCGCGCCGGTGCACGCGCGCCTGGCCGAACAGGCCGAAGGCCTCCAGGTTCTCGCGGATCGCCCCGCGGGCGGCGTCATCGGTCTCGACGAACAGGCAGAAGCCCGCCCCGCGCGACATCGCCTCCAGGCCCAGGGCCCCGGAGCCGGCGAACAGGTCGATCACCCGCGCGCCCTGCAGCTCCGGCGCCCAGGCGGCGTGTTCGAGGATGTTGAACACCGCCTGCCGGGCCCTGTCGGAGGTTGGGCGGGTGGCGGCCCCGGCCGGGGCGACGATGGCCTTGCCGCGATACCGGCCCGAGACGACGCGCACGGTCAGGTTTCCGCCGTCTGGACCGCCGCCGTCGCGGCCTTCCGGGCCGTCAGGCGGTTGATGAGCGACAGCCCGGCCACGACCCCGGCGATGCCCAGCCAGCCCCACGGCGTGCGGGTGATGATGCTGAGGAAGGTCAGGCTGCACATCAATCCGGGCAACAGGGCCACCCGCAGCAGCACGTAGATCTTCTCGATCGTCGACATCGGTTCCGTCAGGCGGCCGAAGAAGGCGGCGTAGCCCCAGGCCACGGCGTGGGCCAGGCCGATGGCGGCCACCAGGCTGACATAGACGAGCGCCGCCGACGCCGAACCGCTTTCCCACAGCAGTTCGGTGGCCAGCGGCAGCAGGGCCAGGAGGCCCAGCATCATCAGGTTCAGCACGTCCAGGACGCCGTCGGCCCGGCGCAGGCGCGAATAGGTGCGGCGATGGCTGATCCAGTAGATGCCCACGACCGCGAAGCTGACGGCGTAGGCCATCAGCTTGTGCTGCATCCGCCCGAACAGGTCGGCCACGCCATGCCAGTGCTCCGGCGGATGGATCTCTATGGCGAGCAGGGTGATGGCGATCGCGAACACCGCGTCCGAGAACAGGATCAGGCGGTGGAGATGCTGTGCTTCCTTGTGGGTGTTGTCGGTCATGCGCGCCCCGTTTCTTGCCCCGATGTGTGCCGCGCGCCGGCGATCGCGGCAAGTCGCGTGTCGCGCCGCTTGCGTCGCGCGCGCCGAGCGCCTAGCGATGAAGCGGGGTCAGGATCGGAAACAGTGGTGCTAGCAGAGCTTCGACGGTCGCCGTTCCTGGACGATCTGACGCCGGCCGACCGGCGTGTCGTTCCGCTGCTGCTGACCCTGCTCATCGGCGTGGTCGCGGCCCTTCTGGCGGCCGTCATCTGCGGCATCGCGGTGTTCGTGGCCTTCGCGATCGCCGGCGGCGGGGTCGAGTCCACCGAGCGGCTGATGGCCGCCCTGGGCCAGGGCCAGGCGCCGGCCGGCCTGACCCAGGTGAGCTTCGTTCTGGCCCTGGTGGCGGCCACCAATGGCGGCATGGCGCTGGCCTTCGTCGGCGTGGCGGCCATGCTGCACCATCGGCGGCTGCTGTCCTATTTCAGCGCCGCGCCCCGCTTCCGCTGGCGGCTGACCTTGCTGGGCCTGGCGCTGTTCGCCGCGGTGATCGGCCCCATGGTCCTGGTCTCGGCGGCGCTGGACCCCAAGGCGGCGGGCGCGCCGATCCTGGCGATCAGCCCCGGCCTGTCCGGCCGGCTGGCCTATGCGGTCATGGTGGTGGTCCTGTTCCTGGTCGCCGCCGCCGCCGAGGAACTGGTCTTCCGCGGCTGGCTGGCCAAGATCGTCGGCGCCTGGTTCCCCGACCCGCGCGTGGTGCTGGTGCTGAGCGGCCTGCTGTTCTCGGCGGTCCATTTCGATCCCAATCTCGACGCCTTCCTGATGCGGCTGGCCATGGGCGTGGGCCTGGCCTGGATGACCCTGCGCCTGGGCGGCATCGAGTTCGCGGTCGGGGCCCACGCGGCCAACAACATCCTGATCCTGCTGTTCATCCAGCCGATGGCGCTGAAGCCCGAGCCGCCGCACGCCTTCCCGCCCGAGACCCTGGTCATCGCGCCGCTGATGCTGGCCGGCTATGTCGCCCTGGCCGAGATCGTGGCGCGGTGGGCGCCGCTGCGCCGCTGGACCCGACTGGCGGCGACCTGACTCTCAGGACCACCGCAGCGGCGGCGCCTGGTCCTTCAGGGCCAGCAGGGCCGCCCGCAGCCGGGCCATGAAGGCGGGACGGTCGCCGTCCCAACCCAGCGGCTCGCCGACCAGGACCGCGCAGTTCAACGGGGCGGGGATCGCCTCGCCCTTCGGCAGGACGCGGCCCGCGCCCTGGATCCAGACCGGCGTCACCGGCGCCTCGGGAAAGGCCTGGGCCAGGCGCGCCACGCCGCCCTTCAGCTGGCCCAGGTCGTCGCCGTCGCCGCGCGTGCCCTCGGGAAACACCACCACGATGTCGCCGGCCGCCAGGGCCGCGCGGGCCGGGGCCAGGACGTCTTCCCCCACGCCCGCCTTCAGTCGCGCCACCGGGACGATGCCGATCACATGGCGGGAGAACCAGCCGATCACCGGGTCGCGCAGGAAATAGTCGGCCGCCGCCACGGGGCGCACCCGGGCCACGGCGCGCGACGGAAAGATCGCCAGCAGCAGCAGGGTGTCGACATGGCTGGAATGGTTGGCCGCGACGATGGCCGGCCCCTTCAGCGGCAGGCGCTCGCGGCCGGTGACGTCGGCGCCGGTCAGGAACAGGGCCAGGGGACGGGCCACCAGCACCAGCAGCAGGAAGCGCAGCCAGCCCACGGATCAGAACCTGTCGAGCGCGAACAGCGCCAGCAGGTGGAAATAGAGCGGGGCGGTGAAGGTCAGGCTGTCGGCGCGGTCCAGCACCCCGCCGTGGCCGGGAATGGCGTGCGAGGTGTCCTTGACCCCGATGTCGCGCTTGACCGCGCTCATGGTCACGTCGCCGGCGAAGCCCGCCAGCGGCAGGGCGATGGCCACCACCAGCAGGCCGTGGCCGGCCAGGGGGGTGAACACCGGCCCGGCGAACCAGATCAGCAGGCCCGTCGCCAGCCAGCCGCCCAGGAAGCCCTCCCAGGTCTTGTTGGGGCTGACGGTGGGCGCGATCTTGCGGCGGCCCAGGAGCTTGCCGAATACGTACTGGGCCACGTCGTTGAACTCGGTGACCAGCAGCAGGAAGAACACCAACCCCGCCGGTCCGGCCGGCAGGCGGTCGGTGTCGGGCGTCCGCATCAGGAAGGCCGCGAAGCCCAGGTTGTAGACGCAGGTCACCAGGCCCCAGTGGAAGGTGGCGGCGGTGGTCAGGAAACCCCGCGTCTGGCCCAGCAGGGCCATCAGGAACGGCAGGCCCAGGAACGTCCAGACCGGGATGAACACCAGGTAGAACATGTACTTGTCGGCGGCGATGAAGCCGTAGGCGGCGACCAGGGCCAGGTAGGCGGCCAGGATCGCTGGTCGGTCCTCCTTGCGGATCGGGGCCAGGGACAGGAACTCGCGCAGGGCCATGAACGAGATCAGGGCGAAGACCAGGACGGTCGCCCGCCAGCCCAGCAGCAGGGCCCCGGCCAGCAGGGCGACCATCACCCACCAGCTGGCGATGCGCTGGCGAAGCTCGCGATAGTCCTTGTCCGGCTTCAGCGCGGTCAGCAGGGTGGCGATCGCCCCGGCCACGCTCAGCAGGGCCACGACGCCGGCCAGGCCGATCAGCAGGACCGGCGGCTGGGCGGCGAAGAAGGCGCGAACGGTGGCGGCGATGTCCATGCGGCTCCTGCCGGCGCGCCCCTGGCGGCGAATGGGTTTAGCTATAGCCTAGTTCTCGCCCCGGAGGAGACGCCATGACCCAGGACCTGGACAACCGCCGCCCGCTGAAGGTCCGCGACGCCGCCTTCGCGCGCCGCCTGGCCCAGGGCCTGGCGAAGGCCAAGGTCGATCCGGACGTCATCTCGGCGACCAGCATCGCCTTCGCGGCCCTGGGCGGGGCGCTGATCCTGACGGCCGGGGCGCTGGACGGCCGGCTCCTTCGGGCGATGGCGTTCGGACTGGCGGCGGCGTGCATCCAGGCGCGGCTGCTGTGCAACCTGCTGGACGGCCTGGTGGCGGTCGAGCATGGCCGGGCCGGGCCGGCGGGGCCGATCTGGAACGAGCTGCCCGACCGCGTCGCCGACGTCCTGCTGCTGGCCGGGGCCGGCTATGGCGTGCAGTCGGCCGGGATCGGCGCCGGCGCGGCCGCCGGCTGGATCGCGGCGGTGCTGGCGGTGCTGACCGCCTATGTCCGCGAGCTGGGCCGGGGCCTGGGCCAGCCCGCGGACTTCTCCGGGCCGATGGCCAAACAACAGCGGATGGCGACGCTGACGGCGGTCTGCCTGGTCTCGATGCTCGAGCCGCTCTGGCGAGGCCAGGGGCAGGTGCTGCTGGGCGGGCTGGCGGTGATCGCGGCGGGAAGCCTGGTCACGGTGATCCGGCGGACCAGGAACCTGGCCGTCGGTTTGCAGACACGGGGCTAGCCTTCACATTCACACCGTCATCCCGGGCCGATAAGGGTGAGCGCTAGCGCTAGCGCTAGCGCTTGCCGCGCGGAGCGCCCGGCCCGCCCGCCCGTGACCCGCTCGGCTTGCCGCCCGTGCGGGGCGGGCCCTTGGGACCGTCCGGTCGAGCGCCAGTCTTGGCCATCCCTGGCTTGGACCAGACCTTGCCGGGCTCGCCAGGCTTGCCCGCTCCCGCCGCCTTGACCGTGCTGGGCTTGCCGCCCGGACGCGCGCCGCCCGGCTTTCCACCGGTCTTGCCGTCCTTCTGGGCCGGACCGTCGCCCAGCGGCTTGTAGCCGTTGGCCCGCAGCGCGCCGAGCTTGGGCTTGGACGACGCCTGGGCGGTCCCCTTGGACGGCCGAGCCTCCTTGCCCTGGGCGGCGCGCTTGTCGGCCGCGTTCTTCTCGGCCATCTCCTTGTCGCGGACCCGCTTGGCGGCGGCGTCGCGGTAGGACAACGGCTTGGGGCCGATCATCTTGCTTTCGATCGACTTCCTGGCCGGACGCACGGGGTCGCGGCCAGCGATCGCCGGCTTCTTCTTCGGCTTGGCCCAGCCCGGCTTGCGGACGAACTTCTCTTCCTCGACCTTTTCCTCGGGCGCGAGGATGGCCACCTGGGTCATCTTGCCGGCCCGGGGCACGCCGCGGCGCTGCATGTCGCCGCCGCCCGCCTGGCCCGGCGCCTTCAGCGGGTCGGCCACGCCGAGGAACCGGGGCTTGTCGCCCGTCGGCATGTTCTCGGGCGGAACGATGCCCTCCAGCAACTCGCGGATCACCCGGGGGCCGACCTCCTCGACCTGGCCCGGCAGCAGGGTCCCCAGCGCGAACGGGCCGTAGGACAGGCGGATCAGGCGGTTGACCTTCAGGCCGATCGCCTCGAGCACCTTGCGGACCTCGCGGTTCTTGCCTTCGCTGAGGGTCAGGGTGATCCAGATGTTCTTGCCGCCGCCGGCCTTGTCCTGGGCCTTGTCCAGCCGGGCCTCGATCGGGCCGTAGCGCACGCCCTCGACCGTGATCCCGTCCTTCAGGCGGTCCAGCTTGGCCTGGGTGGTGTCGCCGAAGGCGCGGGCCCGGTAGCGGCGCACCCAGGCGTTCTGCGGCATCTCCAGCGCCCGCGACAGCTCGCCGTCGTTGGTCAGCAGCAGCAGGCCTTCGGAGTTGAGGTCCAGGCGGCCCACCGAGATGACGCGCGGCAGGTCGCGCGGCAGCGCCTGGAATACCGTCGGACGGTTCTTGGGGTCGTTGTGCGAGGTCAGCAGGCCGGTGGGCTTGTGGTAGCGAAAGATCCGGGTCGGCTCGGGCTCGTCGATCATCTTGCCGTCGACGGTCAGGATGTCGCCGGGGCGGACCTTGACGGCCGGGGTGGTCAGCACCGTGCCGTTCAGGGCGACCTTGCCCGCCTCGATCAGCCGCTCGACCTCGCGCCGCGAGGCCACACCCGAACGGGCCAGCATCTTGGCGACGCGCTCGCCCTCGCCGCCTTCGCCTTCGCCTTCGGGGCCGCCCTCGTGGTCGTCTTGACCGAGAAGGACGTTGTCATGCAGGTGGGGCTGGTATTTCTCGGTCACGGCGTCGGTCCTTCAAGGGCTGGGCGCATCTCACGATGGGCGAGGCTGGTGATGGCGCCGATCCGGCCGGGGATCAAGGTTGCCGAGTTCGATATTTAGTATATACTTCGTATGTCGATCGGGAACATACTATGAAGCCCACGAAGTACGAGCCGTTGAAACGGCACCTGGAAGGCATGTTCCAGCACGGCGAGGTGCGCCTGTCCTTCCAGGAAATCGAGCGCATTCTCGGCTTTTCCCTGCCGCCCTCGGCCTATGAGGCTCAGCCCTGGTGGTCGAACACCCGGGCCGGGCATTCGCAGGCGGTCGCCTGGCTGGACGCCGGCTGGAGGACCGCCTCGCTCGACCTCGGCGCCCAGCGGGTCAGCTTCGTCAAGGCCGACCGGTTCGGCGTCGCCGAGGAGGGGGCGATCTTCCAGCATCGGGACGCCGAAGCCATCGTCCTGCCGCCGACGGCGCTGCACCCGCGCGCGCTGCGCATGATCGACGACCATGTGAAGCAACACGGGGGGGATCGGGCCAGCGCCTGCGTCGCCCTGCTGGACCAGCTGGCGAACGACAGGCTGGCGGCCATGGTCGACTGGTTCCAGAAGACGACGCCGCCGTTGCCCGCCGACTTCGATGTTGTCGCCGTCATCCATGAGGGCCGCGATGAACGGTGACATGGTGCTTGACGCCTCGGTCGCCGCCAACTGGTTGTTTCCCGTGAGCAGCGCCGCGAGCGCGACGTCCTTGTTTCGGCCTGACGCCTTGCGGATCGCGCCCGATCTGATCTTCGCGGAGTTCATCTCGGTGGCGAGCCGGATCGTCCGCGGCGGGCTGGTGTCCGGCGCGTCCGCGCGCGAGGCCGTCGCGCGCCTTGCGCTGCTGATCGACGAGGTCGCGCCCACGGCCGACCTGTCCCTCCCAGCCTTCGACCTGGCGTCGCGATACAGCTTTTCCGCTTGCGACAGCGTCTATCTCGCCCTTGCCTTGCGATGTGGCGCGCCGCTGGTCACGGCCGACGCGAAGCTTGCTAGAAGAGCCATGGACGTCGGCCTGGCTGGCCACGTACGCCTGTTGACCCCGGAGTCCCGACCATAGCCGTCCCGCTCACCGACGAAGCCGCCATGGCCCTGGCCCTGGACGAAGCCCGCGCCGCCGCCGAGGCGGGCGAGACGCCCGTGGGCGCGGTGATCCTCGATCCGGCGACGGGCGCGGTGATCGCCCGGGCGGGCAACGGGCCGATCGGCGCGCACGACCCCACGGCCCACGCGGAGATCGCGGCCCTGCGCATCGCCGCCGCCAAGCTCGGCAACTACCGCCTGACGGACCTGACCCTGGTGGTGACGCTGGAGCCCTGCGCCATGTGCGCCGGGGCGATCAGCCACGCCCGCATCGGCCGGGTGGTGTTCGGGGCCGAGGACCCCAAGGGCGGGGCGGTGGTCCACGGTCCGAAGTTCTTCGCCCAGCCTACCTGCCACTGGCGGCCGGAGGTGACCGGCGGGGTAATGGCCCAGGAGAGCGCCGACCTGCTGCGGGGGTTCTTCCGCGAGCGGCGGAAGAGGTAGACCCTAGTTCACCATCGCCGAGCCGAGCAGCACCTTGGAGCCCTTGCGGCCCAACACCTTGTCGGCGGCCTCCTGCATCCGGGAGCCCAGATAGGTCAGGTCGGGAGCCGCGCCGCGCGGCATGCCGGCGGTGTAGGTCATCAGCACCTGGGCGAAGGCGGCGCGCAGGCGGGGTTCCGACTGCTGGGCGCGCTCCATCAGGGCCGGGTCCAGCGCCTGCACGCCGGTCTCCAGGGTCATGACCCCGCGACGGCCGTCGCGGCGGATGGTGGTTGCGGTCAGGGGCTGCAGGGCGAAATAGGTGGCGGGCGCCTTCTTCTCCTCCTTGCCCTGGCTGGCGAAGGCGGGCGGGGCGGCCAAGCTGGCGGCGGCCAGCAGCGACAAGAGGGGAAGGGCGAGGGCGCGGCGCATGAGCCCTTGTGACACGACCGGGTTGACGTCCTCTTTACGTCTGGCGGGCACAAAGGGGCGTTAACCATGACTCGTCTTGCTCGCCCCCGCGGCGGCGAAGGCTCAGGAGGCTGAAATTGGGGCGCTTTTCACCGAACACCCTCGATCTGGATGGCAAGGTCATCCTGGTGACCGGCGGAACCGGGTCGTTCGGCCGCCGATTCATCGAGACCGTGCTGCGACGCTCGGACCCGCGGAAGGTGATCGTCTATTCCCGCGACGAATTGAAGCAGAGCGACATGCAGCTGGAACTGCGCGAACAGTTCGGCGAGGCGGTCTACGGGAAACTCCGGTTCTTCCTGGGTGACGTGCGCGACCGCGAGCGGCTGACCCTGGCCCTGCGCGGCGTCGACATCGTCATCCACGCGGCCGCGCTGAAGCAGGTGCCGGCCGCCGAATACAATCCGTCGGAATGCATCCACACCAACGTGCTGGGCGCCGAGAACGTGGTCTGGGCCAGCCTGACCAACCATGTGAAGCAGGTGGTGGCCCTGTCGACCGACAAGGCCTGCAACCCGATCAACCTCTATGGCGCGACCAAGCTGGCCTCGGACAAGACCTTCGTGGCCGCCAACAACCTGTCGGGCGACATCGGCACCCGCTTCGCGGTGGTCCGCTACGGCAACGTGGTCGGCTCGCGCGGCAGCGTGGTGCCGCTCTACAAGCGCCTGCTGGGCCAGGGCGCGACCGAGCTGCCGGTCACCGACGCGCGGATGACCCGCTTCTGGATCACCCTGAACCAGGGCGTGGAGTTCGTGCTCTCGTCGCTGGAGCTCATGCGCGGCGGCGAGATCTTCGTGCCCAAGATCCCGTCGATGACCATGCCCGACCTGGTCAAGGCCATGTCGCCGACCGCCGGCATGCGGATCGTCGGCATCCGCCCGGGCGAGAAGCTGCACGAGATGATGATCAGCGCCGACGACGCCCGCGCCACGGTCGAACTCTCCGACCGCTACGTGATCGAGCCGACGTTCGTGGAGTATCCGCGCAAGCCGTTCCGGGGCGAGGCCGAGGCCAGGGACGTGGCCGAGGGCTTCAGCTACAGCAGCGACAGCAACGACGACTGGCTCAGCGAGGACGGCCTCAACGCCATGCTGGCCGAGAAGGCTTGATGAGCGCCGCGCCGCCCTTCCTGCCCTACGGCCGTCAGACCATCGAGGACGACGACGTGGCGGCGGTGGCGGCGGCCCTGCGCGCCGACTTCCTGACCACCGGCCCGGCCGTGGAGGCCTTCGAGGCGGCGTTCAGGCGGAAGGTCGGCGCTGAGCACGCCGTCGCCGTGGCCAACGGCACCGCCACCCTGCACCTGGCCATGCTGGCCCTGGGCGTCGGCGTGGACGACGTCTGCATCGCCCCGTCGGTCAGCTTCCTGGCCACCGCCAACTGCGCCCGCTATGTCGGGGCCGAGGTGGTGTTCGCCGACGTCGATCCCGACAGCGGCCTGATGACGCCCGACACCCTGGCCGAGGCCCTGAAGCGCGCGTCCGGCCGCCGGGTGAAGGCCGTGCTGCCGGTCCACCTGCGCGGCGACGTCTGCGATCTGTCGGGCCTGAAGGCCCTGGCTGACGGCGTCGGCGCGGTGCTGGTCGAGGACGCGCCCCACGCCCTGGGCTCGGTCGGGACCTTCGACGGGGTCGCGCACCCGGTCGGCGACGGCGCCTTTTCCAGTTTCGCCAGCTTCTCGTTCCATCCGGTCAAGACCCTGGCCACCGGCGAGGGCGGCATGCTGACCACCAACGACGCCACGCTGGCGGCGCGGGCGAGGTCCCTGCGCGGCCACGGCATGGTCCGCCCGCCCGGGGCCGAGCCCTGGGTCTACGAGATGCCCGAGCTGGGCTTCAACTACCGCATTCCCGACGTGCTCTGCGCCCTGGGCCTCTCGCAGCTGGCCAAGCTGGACCGCTTCGTCGCGCGGCGGCGGACCCTGACGGCGCTCTACGCCGGGAAGCTGGCGGCCCTGGCCCCGGCCGTGCGCCTGGCGGAAAGCCCGGCCTGGTCCGACCCGGCCCTGCACCTGCTGACCGTGCTGATCGACTTCGAGGCCCTGGGCGTGACCCGCCGGGCGGTGGTCGAGGCGCTGAAGGCCCAGGGCGTCGGCAGCCAGGTCCACTACATCCCGATCCACCACCAGCCCTACTACCAGGCCCGCTACGGCGCCCTGGACCTGCCCGGCGCCGACGCGTGGTACGCCCGCTGCCTGACCCTGCCGCTGTATCCGGGCATGGCGGACGCGGACGTGGACCGGGTGGTGGAGGCGCTGGCGGGGGCTTTGGGGTGACAAGCGCTCTGCGTCCTTCGAGGCCCGCTGCGCGGGCGCCTCAGGATGAGGGATTCAGAAATCGACCTCGTTCCTCATCCTGAGGTGCGAGCCGCAGGCGAGCCTCGAAGGACGCAGAGTCCCTAAGCCGCCGCCTTCTGCTGAACCATGCCCTTGAGCAGGTCCATGGTCTCGGGCGAGCCGGCCAGCGCCTCGCGGACGTCCGGCGCGCGGGCCAGCTTCATCACCTCGGCCTTGGCCTTGTCGGCGACGGGGCCCGTGGGGCCGGCCTCGCCCATGGCCAGCTTGATCAGCAGGGCCATCTTCTGGGGCAGGGGCGCGGGGGCGCGGACCAGCATGGCGATCAGGCGAGCGTCGGCCTCGATCATGCCGCCCACCTCGCCCAGGCGGGCGCACAGCGGCTCGTAGTCCTCGACCACCAGGCCCGAGCGGATCAGGGCCTTCTGCAGGGCGGCCAGGGCGGCAAGCTTGGCGGCCGGCGAGTCCGGGCCCTGCCGCAGCTCGCGCTCGAAGCGCAGGGCCAGGACGTTGGCCGACAACCAGCGGGCGGCCATGCGCTTGTTGACGGCGCCCATGACGTTCTCGGCCAGGCGGATCAGCATCTGCACCTCCTCGCGCGAGGAGCGGTCGCGGCCGAGCAGGGCTTCGATGAACTCGCCGTTCAGCAGGGTCTTGGACCGGGTGGTGAAGGCGCTGGTGATGTCTTCGGGCGGCAGGATGCGGCCCGCCGCGGCGGTCAGGCTCATGGCCAGGGCGCGCAGGTGCTCGATCTCGGATTCGGCGTCGGCGGGCTTGAGGCGACGCACGCCGTTCAGCTCCTTGAGCACCCGG